>Ga0114956_1000085_pt1 | contig 51995 bp, 52 predicted proteins | sample MaitaG_FD_87304 | JGI IMG/M metagenome (GOLD analysis project Ga0114956, IMG submission 87304) | Marine algal microbial communities from Maine, USA - Maine_Asex2 metaG | ecosystem: Host-associated > Algae > Red algae > Unclassified | place: Maine, USA | collected 2015-01-05 | reverse complement strand
TGTTCGGCGCCGCGTGCAGCGTCGACGCGATCGGTCCGGTCCCCCAGGCCGCCGACGAGTCCTCCGCCGCGCCCACCGAGATAGACGCTGCACCCACCGACGCCGCCGAGTCCCCCGTCGCGTCCTCCGACGCCGCCGAGTCCCCCGTCGCGCCCTCCGACGCCGCCGAGTCCCCCGTCGCGCGCACCGACGCCGCCGAGTCCCCCGTCGCGCGCACCGACGCCGCCGAGTTCGACGCCGCGCCGGCGGAAGATGTTGCTGATGCGGGCTTGGTGACCGACGAAGCCCCCGATGAACTCGCGTTCGTCGGAGACGAGTCAGCCGATGATGCGCCAACCGACGATGGGCCAACAGACGATGGGCCAACCGACAATGGGCCAACCGACAATGCGCCAACCGACGATGGGCCAACCGACGATGGACGCGGTGACACCGTCGTCGACTACGACGCACCTGCAGATCTCGAAGATGCGGCCGCGATGGCCGGCAACCCGCCGGCGGGCGGCGCTCCAATCCTGAGCGACACGTTCCTCGGCAACGGCGAAACGCTTGTCGCTGAGGATGGTTCGCTCCTGGTGACGTGCGGCACCGCCGGAATCGATGTCGAGTCCGATGGCCGGCCCATCGACAGCGTCGCGGTGAGTGCCAGCGGCGAGGTCAGCACCTTCCTTGACCTTGCGGCGACCGAGCTCAGCGTCGCCGGTGCGATCGAGACCGTCTGGGTTGCCCTCGACGGCGCGGAACAGCGATTCGACTGCTGATGACGGCGAACCGGTAACGACCGGTAACGTCGGACGCGTGCAGCCGCCCGAGACGATCCGATGTGTTGACTGTCTTGGACTCTGCGAACGCCTCACGCATCGCGCGGTCGACGACCCATTCGAACCGGGTGACGTTGTTGCCTACCGATGCCGCGACTGTCTCGATCGCTGGGACATCGTGCTCGACCCCGATGATGCGGACGAAGAAGGTCGAGCCCACGGGCTCGACTGACCGCTACGTTCGCTGTCACCCACCCCGTTTCAGGATCACTCGACTCCATGCGCATCATCGCCGGTTCCGCCAAGGGACGCTCACTCGTCGCTCCCGACGGCCAGACGACTCGACCAACCAGCGATCGCGTACGCGAGGCGGTCTTCAACTCTCTCTTCAGCCTCGGCGGCGTCGACGGGCTCACGGTGGTCGACCTTTTCGCAGGCACCGGGGCGTACGGCCTCGAGGCTCTCTCGCGTGGTGCCAGCCACGCCACGTTTGTTGAACGCGACCGGTTGGCACTCGACGCGCTGCGAGACAATATCGATGCACTTGGCTTCGAAGCCGAAGCAACCGTCGTCGCCGGTGATGCGCAGCGCTGGGGCGGCGGCCGGTCGGCGGCTGACCCCTTCGACCTCGCCTTCTGCGACCCGCCATATGACTTCGAAGACTGGCCTGCGCTGCTCGAAGTTGTCCCTGCGTCACAGTGCGTGGCGGAAAGCCGGCGCGAGATCGAGGTGCCCGCTTTGTGGAGTGTCCTCCGAACGCGGAGGTATGCGAGTACTCTTGTGACGCTGTTGGAACGCTTCGACGCACCGGACACCAGCAGTACTTCCGCCAAGACACCGAACGTACTTCTCGGTGACACCACCTCTTCTAACCAGTAAGGGAGCCCCACGTCGTGGTTCGGGTTCTGTATCCAGGGTCGTTTGATCCGGTGCACAACGGTCATGTCGAACTTGTCGAACGCGCGTCGCGTCTGTTCGATGGAGTTTTGGTGGCCGCAATGCGCAACCCCCAGAAGGGTGAGCCCTTCTTTTCGTTCGAAGAACGAGAGGCGATGTTGCGCGAGTGCTTCGAACACCTGCCGAATGTCGAAACGACGATGTTCTCAGAGCTGGTTGTCGATCTCGCTCGTCGCGAGAAGACCGACTTCATCGTGAAGGGGCTTCGAGCGGTGTCCGATTTCGAAAGCGAGCTACAGATGGCGCAGACCAACAGCGTTGTGTCCGGCGTCGAGACCCTCTTTATTCCTTCGACTTCGAGCAATAGTTACATTGCCTCCAAGTACATTCGAGAGATCGCTCGCTTTGGTGGTGACGTTGAATCCATGATTCCAGCACCGGTATCCCGACGACTTGCGGGGAGGTTTACCTGATGAGTGAAGGCGCCTACGCCGACGAGTCCGACGCCCTCGACCGGTCGATCGGTTACTCGGCCCCCGAGGTCGACGAACTTCTGCATCGTCTGCGGCACCACATCGATGCCGCCCGGCCAATGCCACTCTCGGTTTCGTCGATGATCAACAAAGACGAAGTCCTTGAGATGATCGATGAGATTTCGGCCAAGATGCCCGACGAGTTGCGGGCCGCTCGCTGGTTGCTGAAAGAGCGTGAGGAGTTCCTCGCCAAGGTCCGCCGCGAGGGTGATGAAATTCTCGCGCAGGCTCGCGCTGGTTCCGAACGGATGGTGCAACGCACCGAAGTGGTGAAGGCAGCTGAGGCGCGTGCCCGGCAGATCGTCGACGGGGCCGACGCGGAAGCCCGCCGACTCAAACATGAGGCCGAAGACTATTGCGATCAGAAGCTCGGCAGCTTCGAGATTGCCCTCGAGCGCACCCTCGGCGTCGTTGCCGCGGGTCGGGCCAAACTGCAGGGAAATCCACTCGCTGACCTCGCCTCGCCCTCGCCCGAGCAACAAACCGCCGCCGCACCCGCGCCAGCACCGCAGCAACAACTCGCTCCCGAGCCGCCGACAACCCGCGTCCAGCGCGTGTCGGCACCGGCCCCCGGCCCCTACGCCGACCAACAACCCGCGACCGACGAGTTTGGCGGACCGGCGTTCTTCGACCAAGAGGTCGACTAATAGACGCGGCCATCGGCCACCCAGGCCTTCCCGCCTGGACTGCCGAGCTCGATCCGTCGAACGCCAACGTCCTCCGGGTTGATATCACCGCGCTCAAGCGCGAGCACGGCGTGCAGCGCCAAACCCGGCGCCTCGTCGAGTCGATCGATGGTGTCGCGCTCGAATCGGCCGAGGTTACGACCGGCCTTCTCGCCGTCGATCTCACCCTTGAGCATCTCGGTTCAACGCTGACGGCGAACGGCTCGTTGCACGCCGTCTGGAACGCGCCGTGTCGTCGCTGTCTCGATCCGATCGCCGATGTTGTCGATGTCCAGGTGCATGAGGTCTTCGAACCGAGCCCGGTGGAAGGTGAGACCTATCGACTCGAAGAAGAGTTCGTCGATCTTCGCCCGATGATCTCCGAAGCCTTGTTGCTGGCGCTGCCGATCGCGCCGCTGTGTCGCGAGACGTGCGAAGGTCCCGAGCCGGACCGGTTTCCCGCCAATGTCGAGGTCGGTGATCCTGACCCTGGTGACGACGCTGACGCAGCTCCGAAAGCGAGCGATCCGCGTTGGGCGGCGCTCGATCAACTGACGTTCGACACCGACGACTAGCCCATTCGAGCGTGGTCGCGCATCGACGGACGCGACATGGGGTAATCGGAGGCTTGCGAGTGCCACGTCGACCCTTCGCCGCGATACGCTAAATCGCTTATCTCGCAGGAGTATCGACCATGGCAGTTCCAAAGAAGAAGACATCGAAGATGAAGACGCGCAGCCGTCGGGCATCGGCCTGGTCGCTCGGTGCGCCATCGCGCAGCCTGTGCCCTCGCTGCAGCGCCGCCAAGCTTCCCCATCGAGTTTGTGGTGAATGCGGCTGGTACGCCGGCCGCCAGGCAATCGAGATCGACTAGACCGAGCCCTGCTGTGAGCGCGCCGCTACCCGTCGCCGTCGATGTCATGGGCGGCGACAAAGCGCCCCACGAGATCCTCGCTGGCGCTGAAGCCGCGGCAGCGGCCGGCATCCCGGTCATCCTTGTCGGCACCCCTGAAGCGGTCGCCGGCCACGATCTGCCATCGATCGAAGCGTCCCAGGTCATTGACATGGCCGAAGAGCCAGGCGCGGCTGTTCGGCAGAAGAAAGACTCCAGCCTCGTGCGGGCGGCCGAGGCCGTGCGCGACGGGCGGGCATCGTCGATGGTGAGCGCCGGAAACACCGGTGCCGCAATGGCGGCATCGCTGCTGCGCATGAAGCGACTCTCTGGCGTTGCCCGGCCCGCAATCGCGGCGCCGCTGCCGTTGGCTCATCGCGATGGCAAGAACGTCTTGCTCGATGCGGGGGCGAACGCCGAGTGCCAGCCGGAGTGGTTGGTGCAATTCGCTCGAATGGGAGCGGCGTACATGCGGGCTCGTTTCGACGTCGAGCGGCCGCGCGTCGGACTGCTGTCGATTGGCGAAGAACCGACGAAAGGCACGCCGTTCGTCAAGGACGTGCACGCGCTGCTGTTGCAACCCGAATGGCAAGAGACTGCGGGCTGCGAATTCGTCGGCAATGTCGAGGGCCGCGATCTGCTTGGCGACGTGGCGGACGTCATAGTCACCGATGGTTTCACCGGCAACGTGGCGCTGAAGACGATCGAGGGCGCAGCGAAACAGCTGGTCGGGGCAATACTTGGCGCCTTCGACATGAACGACGAGAGTCGCGCCGCCGCCGACGTGCTCCTCCCGAGCCTGCTGCCGCTGTATCAGCGCGTCGATCCGGATAACACCGGCGGTGCGGCCTTGTTGGGCCTCCGCGGGGTGTCGATCATTAGTCACGGATCATCGTCGGCGAAGGCCATCGAGAACGCGATCGGTGTCGCCCACGAATTGGTCGAACGATCCTTGGTCGCCCATTTAGGGGACGTTCTCGGCTGATGTCGGGGTCGTTCTCGCGAGCCTGGGCGATACAATTCCCGAGATCGAGTCGGGCGGCGTGGCGCAATAATCCGCTCCAAGCTCGATAAATTTCACTACCTTTCGCCTCAACCGCGTCGCATGCCGTCGCCGGTTGATCCCTCCGAGGAGCTTGTGCGTGCCAGCTGAGACCAACATGAACTCGACGCCGTTAGAACGAGGGGAAATCGTGCAACTGGTGCGCGACCGCCTAGCTGAGATTCTTGAGATCGAACCCGATCAGATCAACGAAGGCGACTCGTTCTTTGACGACCTCGATGCTGATTCGCTGGCCCTGATCGAACTCGTCGAAGGGCTCGAGGAAGAACTCAGTGAACGAACCGTCGGTTTCCGCATCGACGACGAAGACCTCGAAGACCTGAAGACGGTCCGCGACGCGGTCGACTACGTCGACACGCGGGTCAACAGCTGAGGCCCGTGCCAGCGCTCGATGCGCTCGCCTTGCGGCTCGGCTACGAGTTCAACGACGTGACGTTGCTCGAATTGGCGCTCCGTCACCGTTCGTGGTGTGCGGAGCACCCGGGCACGGTGTCGAATGAACGACTTGAGTTTCTTGGCGACGCGGTGCTCGGCCAAGCGATCGCCGATCACGTGTATGGCACGTTCCCCGACCTCTCCGAAGGCGAGCTGGCGAAGGTGCGGGCATCGGTCGTTAGTTCGACCGCGTTGGCAAGCGTCGCCCGCGACCTCGATCTCGGCGCCGCACTGTTTCTCGGCAAGGGCGAGTGCGCCTCCGGCGGTGCGAACAAGTCGTCGATCCTTGCCGATGCACTCGAAGCCGTCTTTGGTGCGATCTACCTCGACGCCGGGTGGGAGCGAGCCCGCGTGATCATCGTCGGTTTGCTCAACGAACGGGTCCAGCTCGCGTCGATCGGTCCTGGTGGCGGCGACTTCAAGACCCGCCTTCAGGAAGTCGTTGCCCGGCACTTCTCGACGGTGCCGCGTTACGACGTCACCGGCACCGGTCCTGACCACGCGAAGCAGTTCGCGGCAACGGTTTCAGTTAAGGGCGACCTCGTCGGCTCCGGCAGCGGGGCCTCGAAGAAGGAAGCCGAGCAAGCCGCCGCTCGATGTGCGTTTGACGCGCTCGGAGTGGTCGGCAGTGTCTGACTATCCACAGTGCTCGCACAGAATCGTGAAATGATGCAAACTCGGGCGTCCCGTTTTTCGATTTCGCATTTTTCGGCACGATCCGACACGTTGATGTCGGTAGTTTTCCAAGTTTTCCAACCAACTATTCCCGCGAGGGGCCTTGAGTCATGATCCAGCTACCTGAAGTCGAGATCATTCGACGCGACCTGGAGCGCGACATCGTCGGTCGGAAGATCAAAGATGTCGAGGTCCTCGTTGCCAAGGCGGTGAAGCGGAGCACGAACAAAACGAAGTTCGCCGCGGCCATCGATAGCGAGAAGGTCGTCAGCGTTCGACGCGAAGGCCGGTACATCCTCATTGCGATGGAGAACGACGCCACGGTGGTCGTCCACCTCGGCGAAGCAGGTCAACTCCTTCGCACGACGAATAAAGCCAAGGTCGAGTCGAAGACGGCCGTCATCATTGGTTTCACCCAGCACGGTCAGCTTCGCCTGGTCGATCACAAGGGCGATGCCCAAATGTTCGCGGTCGCCGATCCTGAAGAGATTGCCGAGAAGGTGCCTGAGCTGGCGGCACTTGGCGTCGACCCGCTGGCGAACCCGATGTCGTGGACCGACTTCGGCCGTCTCGTACTGTCGCACCGCGTCAAGCTGAAATCGTTTCTGCTCGACGAGTCGATCATCGTCGGTCTCGGCGACGTGTACTCCGACGAAATCTTGTTCAACTCCGGCCTCCGCTACGACCGGATGTCTGATTCGCTGAACACACAAGAGCTGCGCCGCTTCTACCGTGGTGTGGTCGAGACGATGCACGATGCCGTCAAGTACCGGGGGACGTCGCTCGATGGCAGCTTCTTCCGCGATCCCGAAGGCAACGAAGGTTCGTATCAAGAGCACCTGCAGGTCTTCGGTCGCCATGGCGAGCTGAGCCCGCGGTCACGACGTCCGCTCGCTCGCACGAAGTACGCGGGTCGCTGGACCTACTACTGCGAGCAATCTCAGGTCTGACGGCGAATCGCCATCAACAGGGCGATTTACCGATGTGGATTTGTTGTGTACGACCGGGTGAACGGGGCCTAAAACGCTGGTCGCGGTGGCCCCAACTCCACGCCGTCGTGGCATGGGCCATCTGGCCCTGTGGATATCGCGCGGATGCACCTCCTGAGTGCGACCCCAGCTATAGGGTCTGACGTGTTGTGTTTCTCAAAGGCCTGACCCTCAAAGGTTTCAAATCGTTCGCGGCGTCGACCGAACTCGTCTTCGAGCCGGGCGTGACCGTGATCGTGGGCCCGAACGGCAGCGGTAAGTCGAACGTGGTCGATGCGATTGCCTGGGTTCTCGGGGCCCAAGCGCCGAGCTCGGTGCGTTCGCAAAAGATGGACGATGTCATCTTCGCTGGCACCTCGAAGCGGGCTGCGCTTGGCCGGGCCGAAGTCAGCCTCACGATCGATAACTCACTGCGGGTTCTCCCGATCGAGTTCGAAGAGGTCACGCTCACCCGCACACTCTTCCGAACGGGCGAGAGCGAGTACGCGATCAACGGCGTCGGCTGTCGTCTGCTCGACATCCAAGAGCTTTTGTCTGACAGTGGCGTTGGGCGCCAGCAGCACGTCATCATTTCGCAGGGTCAGATCGATGCGGTGCTGAACGCTCGCGCCGAGGACCGGCGGGCCATCATCGAAGAAGCCGCTGGTGTTCTGAAGTACCGACGCCGCAAGGAAAAGTCGGAACGGCGTTTGAAGGCGACCGAAGCCAACCTGACCCGCCTCAGTGACCTCCTTCGCGAGGTTCGTCGCCAGCTCAAACCGCTCGAACGGCAGGCCGACGCCGCCCGACGCCATGGTGACCTCGTCGATGAACTCACGCAGCTGCGCGTCCACGTCGTCGGGCGTGAAGTCGCGGAGTTGAAGTCTCGGTTGCAGCAGTCGGCCGAACTTCGAACGACCTTTGCCGGCCGCGAACGCGAGCTGAAAACAGAACTCCGAGACCTCGACACCCGAGTCATTTCGGCCGAGGCCCAACTCTCGGCGGCTGGTGTCGGCGACATTGGCGATGTCCTCGTGCGATGCGAATCGGTCCGTGAGCGGCTGCGAGGTCTCGACGCCTTGTTGGTCGAGCGAGTCCGCGGTCTCGACCGCGAGCGGGAAACCTCGGTCGACGGTGCGGTCCGTTCGACGCTCGAAGCTGACCTTGAACAAGCTCAGATGGGGCTGGCCGACATCGAGAAGCGGGCCGCAGCATTACAAGTCGAAGCGACGCAGGTGAACAAAGCCGAGACCGAGTTGGCCTCCGAACGTGAGGCGTTCACCCAGCAATGGGGCGAGGGTCCGCTGTCGGTCAGTGACGAAACGGCGCGCGTTCGCGGTGAACTCGGCGCCAGGTCGCAGGGCCGTGAGCAGACCATGGGTGAGCGCAGTCGCCTCGCCGCGTCGGTCGAAGAACTGCGAACCAAGTCAAACACGATCAACGCCGAGGTCGAGAAACTCCGCACCGGCATGGAACAGGCCGAGTCTCAAGAGCGTGAACTCGTCGAACGACTCGAAGCGATCTCTGGCCGCCACACCGAAGCGCACGACAAATTCGTCGCCGCCGAGCGGGTATTGAACGCCGCAGTCGTCGAAGAGCGGCGATGGTCAGCCCGGGCCGAAGCCCTTGGCCTGGCGATGAGCGAGATCCGCTCGGGGGCCGACAACTTTGATGGCGTCGCTGGCGTCGTCGGCCAATTGGTCGATCTTGTCGCGGTCGCCGACGGTTTCGAAGACGCGTTTGCGGCAGCGATCGGCGAATCCGCCGCCGCCGTCGTGTTGGCCGACCCCGCCGCGGGCCGAATCGCGGTCGAGGCGCTGAAGAACAACGACACCGGTGGCTTGATCCTCGCGCTTGGCCTCGACACCGCCAGCACTGCGACCGCCTCGGTCGGCGACCCGCTGCGTCCCCACGTCAGTAGCGATACACCAGGCGTAAGTGCCCTCCTCGACGATCTGCTCGCCAACGTTGGCGTCTTCGGTAGCTGGGACGACGCCATCGACGCCGCGATCGCGAACCCGGCAGCCACGATCGTTACCCGCGACGGCGGCTGCCTTTCGCCGCGCGGTTGGCGCCTCGGGGGCGACCGCCTTGCTGCGACCGGCGCCGCCCTCACCGAGGCTGAAGAGGCCGCTGCGACGAGCGGTGAGCAAGTTGCCGCTGCGCAGGTCGACCTCGACGAAGCCACCCGGGTTCGGGCTGCGGTCGAAGACGAGCGAAGCCGGCTCGAGACGCAGTTGCAACAGGCCGACGACAACACCGTCGCCACCGGCGACAGCCTTTCGCTGTTGTTGCGTGAACTGCGCGACGTCGGTGTCGACATCGAAGGCCTCGACGAACGCATCACCGACCTCGACGGACGTCTCGCCAGCGACGGAGGTCGCATCGACGAGCTCACTGCCGTGCTCAAGAAGCTTGAGGCCGACGAGGCGGAGCAGCTCGAACAGGGCCAGCTCATGAACGCGGAAAGTATGCGGCTCGATCAGCGGGCCGCAGCGGTCACCGAATTGCGGGCCGATCTCGACGTGCGGGGTTCGGCGCTCGACGAACAGCGCGAGTTCCTCGATCGCCGCCTCGACGATGTCACCCAACGCCTTGCCCGGCACGCTTCCGAGGACGAGGCCCAGGACGACGCGTGGACCGTCGACGATCGGATCCGCACCACCCGCGCGATCCGCGGTTTCGTCGGCGAGCGCATCGAGCTTGTTTCTGGCTGGCTCGGCGTCGTTCGGGCTGAACGGCAACGCCAGACCGAAGAAGTGCAGTCGATCGCCCGTGAACTCGATGGCCTTCGCCAGGCGCGCACCAAGAACGAGCGCACCCTCGCCGAGCTGCGCGAACGGCATTCGCGAGCCGAAATCGACGACGCTGAGATCACGGTGCGGCTTGAAGCCGCGGTCGACATTCTGCGTCGCGAGCTCGATACCGAAGCTGGCGCGGCGATGAAAACGCCGCCGCCGCCGTTGCCCGATGGCGTCAAGCCCGCAGTGCGGTTGCGCGAACTTGAGCGTGAACTTCGCCTGATGGGCCCGGTCAACCCGCTCGCACTCCAGGAGTACGACGCGCTGAGTGAACGATTCGAGTTCCTCACGACGCAGCTTGAAGACGTCAAGGCCAGTCGTCGCGAACTCAACAAAGTCATTCAGGCCATCGACACCGAGATCATGAACGTGTTCGCGTCGGCATTTGCCGATGTCAGCGAGAACTTCGAGAAGTTGTTCGTCACATTGTTTCCCGGCGGCAAGGGCGGCCTCAAGCTCACGAACCCGACGAACATGCTCGAAACCGGTATCGAGGTCGAGGCTCGACCGTCCGGCAAGAACGTCCGGAAGTTGTCGTTGCTGTCCGGCGGCGAGCGATCGCTGACCGCGCTGGCATTCCTCTTTGCCGTCTTCCGCAGCCGTCCGTCGCCGTTCTATGTGATGGACGAGGTCGAGGCCGCGCTCGATGATGTCAACCTGCACCGATTCCTCGAACTCGTTGCCGAGTTCCGCGACGATGCGCAGCTGCTGATCGTGAGCCACCAGAAGCGCACGATGGAAGCCGCCGACTGTTTGTACGGCGTCACGATGCAACCGGGTCAGTCGTCGGTCGTCGTCTCCGAGAAGTCAGGCGCCGATATGAGCGTCTACGCCGAACCAACGCCGACCGCCGAAGTTGTCTCCGGCTGAGCCGAGTAGCTGAGCCGAGTATGGGGACTGCGTGAAGCAGTTGTCGGACTACGGCAGGTTCGTACGCCACAGCAACGACAGCAGCCAGGCGGCCAGCAGTAAGAGCAGCGCCGCGCCGATGAACCATGCGGTCACCGGAGCGAGTTCCTCGTCGAATCCGACCGCACTCCCGATATCGGTGTAAACCTCGCGAAGTTCGTCGGTGCTTGCTGCGGTGAAGAACTCGCCGCCGGTGCCGTCGGCGATCAACGAGAGCGCACTTTCGTTGACGGGCACGGGTATTGGACGGGGGTCACCCTCGAGCACGATCTCGCCACCATCGGTACCGAACGCGATCGTAGAAATCGGAATGGCGGCCTGCCGGGCGGCTTCGATCGCCAATTCGTCTTGGCGGCCGACGGTTGTTTCGCCATCGGACATCAGCACGACGCGCGCCGGCGGCAGCGCAACACCATCTTCGGGCAACATGTCGTCAATCGCCTGCAGGCTGGCAAAGATCGCCTCGCCGATCGCGGTTGCTTCGCCAAGGTCGAGGTCCGCGATCGCAGCCTTCACCGCTGAGCGATTCGTGGTCGGAGGTATACGGATGGTTGCGATGCCGTTGAAGCTCACGAGGCCGAGATTGATTTCCGGCGGCAATTCGTCGACGAAACCTTGGGCCGCTTCTTTGGCGCCATCGATCCGCGTCGGCGCGACGTCGTCGGCCATCATCGACAGTGACGTGTCGATCGCCATGATCACGGTGGCTCGCTCGCTCGGGATCTCTTGGGTGGCCGCCGGCTCGGCGAAAGCCAGGATGCCGCCGATCATGCCGGCCATGAACAGCGCGGTCGGAATGTGGCGATACCAACCGGGACCTTCCGGCGCGACCTTGTCGATGAGATCGACGTTCGTAAACCGCACCGCGTATTGGCGTTGGCGGAGTTGTACGAGTACGTACACGATCACGGCCCCGAGGACGGCAAGGGCAAGCCAGAGCCGGCCAGGGTGTTGAAAGACAAGATCGCCGAGGAAACCCGATGATTCGTCGGTGTCGATGAGGTTTGTCGAGTCGGTCGACTGGGCAATCATCGGGCCGCCACCTTCGCCGGTCGAACCTCGTTGCGTCGTTTGCGAGCCGCGACGAACGCGACGGTATCGAGCAACCAGTCGCGATCGGTCCGAAGTACCAGATGATCGGTGCCCGAGTTTCGGATTGCGGTCGCGATGTCGGAACGTTGCTCGGCTGCCGCGGCGGCGTATCGATCGCGGAACTGGGCACTGCCGGTGCTAACGCGCCGCCGTCGGCCCGAGCGAGGGTCGACCACCATCATGTGGCCCACGTTCGGCAACTCCATCTCGCGCGGATCGATGATCTCGACGGCAAGCGTCTCGTGCCGAGCGCTGAGCCGCCGCAACTCATGCTGCCAGCCGTCGGTGGCGAGAAAGTCGGAGACGATAACCCGCAGGCCGCGCCGCCGGTGCGCACTGCCGAGCGCAGCGATACCGGCCACAAGATCGGTGCGGCCCTCCTCGGCGCGAGGTTCGGTCAGCAGCTTGCGAACGATCGACAACACGTGATCGCGGCCCTGACGGGCCGGAATCGTTTCGATGCCGTTCGGCCGGATGAACTCGGCACCGAAACGGTTGCCGACTCGTCCGGTGAGAAAGCCGAGCGCAGCGACCGCTGCCACGGCGAGGTCCCGCTTCTCACATTGTGCGGTCCCGAAATCGAGGCTCGCCGAGATATCGACACCAACGATCGTTTCGAGTTCGCGTTCCGCGATCGACTGGCGAATGTGCGGAGTCTGCAGCCGAGCGGTGACGTTCCAATCGATGCGTCGGACATCGTCGCCCGGTTCGTACAGCCGGGCTTCGCCGGGCTCGGACCCGTGTCCGGGTACGAGCCCTCGGTAGTCACCGTGCAACATGCCGTCGAGGCGCATGCGAACATCGACCTCCAAGCGTCGAAGCACGTGGTCGACCGAGTCACGTTGGTCGTCGTACGGATGGGCGCGACGCGGTGGCGTCGAGCGACGACTCATGCCGCTCCGAAGCGATCTTGCGAAGGCGAGACGCGCGGCGCAGGCACGGTCGACAGAATCTGGTTGACGATGTGGTCGGCCGAGATATCGCGCGCCAGTGCCTCATACGACAGCACCATGCGGTGGCGCAGGATCTCGGGCGCAACGTCGAAGACGTCTTGCGGTAGCGCGTAATCGCGGCCGCGCAGGTACGCCATGGCCCGGCCAGCGGCGACAAGACCGAGGCTGGCGCGCGGACTGGCACCGTAGGACACAAGTTCGCCGACGTCTTGTAGGCCATACGACGCCGGCTCGCGGGTGGCAAGCGTGAGGCTCACCGCGTACTCGACAACGTTGCGGTCGACGTACACGCTGTCAGCCTCTTGCTGCATCTCGACCAGACGGTCGAGATCGAGTACCTGACGAGCGACCGGGGGACTCACACCCATGCGCTGCACGATCTCGACTTCTTCGCCTGGGCTCGGATATTCGACGACGATCTTCATCAGGAAGCGATCGCGTTGGGCTTCGGGCAACGGGTAGACGCCCTCAGACTCGATCGGGTTCTGGGTTGCAAGTACCAGAAAGGGATCTGGCATGGCGAACGTTTCGCCACCGACGCTCACCTGTTTCTCGGCCATCGCTTCGAGCAGCGCCGATTGCACCTTTGCCGGTGCTCGGTTGATCTCGTCGGCCAGGACGAAGTTGGCCCGGATCGGGCCGAGCTCGATGTCGAACGTTTCGGTCGATGCCCGCCAGATACGCGTACCGACGATGTCGGCCGGCAGCAGGTCGGGAGTGAACTGGATTCGTACGAAGCTGCCGCCGACGACCGACGCAAGCGTTTCGACCGCGAGCGTCTTCGCGATGCCGGGAACACCCTCGAGCAGACAGTGGCCGCGGGCGAGCAGGCAGATCATCATGCGTTCGAGCAGCCGGTTCTGGCCGACGATGACCCGCTTTACCTCGAACATCGCACCTTCGAGGGGTGATGCTGGAACGAGTGCGCTTGGCGATTCTTCGTAGGACGTGTCGTGGGCTGCAGTGGCCTCAACCGTTTCCGCGGCAGCCGGATCGAACGCATCCGCCGGCGAGATCTCCTCGAAGACCGGCGCTGGCTGTGGGGGCGGAGGCAGCGGTGGCGGCGGCACGGACTGCGACGGCAGCGCCGTTGGAGACGGTCGAGGTGGGGGAGGTGGGTTCGTCGAGGGGTTGCCGTCGGTGGACATCGGCGCCTTTCAGCAGGATGTGTCGAGAAGCTGCGGGTGCGTGTCTGCGGCACGAATCCGTACTGCGATCCGTACTCGGATCGGAAGTCGGAATCACTGTATGAGGCCGTGCCCGCCGACTGGTCGCGCAATCGGGAAGCTACGGTTTTTCTTATGCGCGTCTTAGTTGTCGACGATGAACAAGAACTTGCCGAGGCGGTCGCCCGCGGGTTGCGCCGTGAGGGTTACGCCGTCGATCTCGCTCACAGCGGTGAAGATGCGCTCGAAAAGGCGACCCTTACGAGCTACGACGTGATCTGCCTCGATCTCACGATGCCCGGCATCGACGGGCTCGAGGTGTGTCAGACGCTGCGAGAGAACCCACCTTTCGACGTACCGCCGCGCATCCTCATGCTGACGGCCCGGGACAGCCTCGAAGAGCGCGTCGAGGGCCTCGACCATGGTGCCGACGACTACCTCGTCAAGCCGTTCGCGTTCCCCGAGCTGTGCGCGCGTATCCGCACGTTGTTGCGGCGCGACGCGGGCGGGTCGGGCTCGATGTTGCAGGTCGCCGATATCGAACTCGACACGGCAAAACACCGGGTCACGCGGGCCGGCGTCGAGATCGGTTTGACCGCGAAGGAATTCACACTGCTGCGCTACTTCATGACGTTCCCGGATCGGGTCATCTCGCAGGAAGAGCTTCTCGATCACGTGTGGGACGAAAACGCAGACCCGTTTACGAACACGGTCCGGGTCACGGTCGGCACGTTGCGACGCAAACTCGCCGTGAAGGATCTTGAGTCGCCGATCGACACGGTGATCGGTTCCGGTTATCGAATCATCAGCGCAGCACCAGCCGCCGCGGTGACTGACCCCGCTCAATGACCGACGCCGCGCCATCTCCCGACAGCATTACGCGACCGGCGAGCCTCGGCGCAGCGATCGATCAAAAGGCCGACAAGAAGGCCGAACGCAAGACCGACAAGAAGGCCGAACGCAAGAGCGACAAGAAGGCCGAATGGAAGGCCGACAAGGCCGAAGAACGCGGGGTCGTGGCCGGCCGACCTCCGAGCACCTCGGCGGTGTCGAACAATGCCGCGGTCGGCGATGAGACGCCGCAAGCGATGAGCGGCCGCGGTCTGCTCACCCGCTTGCCGTCGGTGCCGCCATGGATGCGGTCGATCCGCTTCCGTATGACGTTGCTGTACTCGATCATGTTCTTTGGCCTGGCGTCGATGGCGCTCGGTGGCATGTACTGGCGGCTGTCGTCGAGCTTCGCGACGACCGAGGCATTGCAGCTTTCACCTGGCGCCGTCGTGTTCGATCCCGACCTGTGGCAGGAAACCGAACTGAACTCGCTCGATGTTCTGGTCCGGCAGCGAGCGCTCTCGACCTTGCAGCAGTACTCCTACACCGCGCTGGTCATGCTGTTCTTCGTCAGTCTTCCCGTCGGCTGGTTCGTGGCCGGGCGAGTGCTACAACCGATTGAACGAATCACGAACGTCGCCCGCAACATTCAGGCCACCGACCTCTCGCGTCGCATCAATCTGCCGGGTCCCGACGATGAACTCAAGCGGTTGAGCGACACGTTCGACAATATGTTGCTGCGGCTCGATCATGCCTTCGCCGGCCAACGCCGGCTGATTCATGAAGCCTCGCATGAGCTTCGAAATCCGCTTGCCGTGATGCGGACGAATCTCGACGTGACGATTTCGGACCCCGGCGCAACGTTCGACGACTACAAACACACTGCCGAGGTCATGAGTCGGTCGACAGATCGCATGATTCATCTCGTCGACGATTTGCTCGTGTACGCGCGCCAGGAGACCGACCGGGGCGCCGACGAGCCGGTCGATGTCAGTCGCCTTGTGCTCGACGTTGGTGAGGAGTTCTTTGGCGCGGCCAGCAAGGTCGGCCTTGCGCTGAAGACGGCCGCGACACCGGGCCTTTGGGTGATGGGTAACAGCGATTCGCTCCATCAGGCCATGTCGAACTTGCTGACGAACGCGTTTCGTTATGCGACCGATGGCACGATTGTCCGGGTTGCCGCGGGCCAAGAGCAAGGTTGGGTCTGGATGGCGGTCGAGGACGATGGTCCCGGCATCGCCAAATCCGATGCGGAGCGGGTGTTCCAGCGGGGGGAGCGGGGCGCCACCGTTGACGGCACGGTGTCGGGCAAAGGTTCCGGGCTTGGACTCACGATCGTGCGCCAGATCGCCGAGGCCCACAAAGGCGAGGCTCGACTGTTGTCGGAGCCGGGCAAGGGGTCGACGTTTGCCATTTGGCTTCCGGCCCTTGTGACCTCTGACCCAGGGCTTGACACCATTCAGCTCAAGCTGGGTAATTCGTAACCGGGAACTTTTCACTCATTTCACCGGTTTCTTACGGGCGCCTTACAGAAGGACGCATACCCTCGACTTCGAGCACTCCCTCGGGCTACTAGTGAAGGAAATAGTGTGACGAACGAACCGACGAGCTTCGGCAGCAGCGCACCTCACGCCTCTTCGGCGGCGGGTAGGCCACCGGTTCCACCGCCGCCTCCGGCCCGAACCCCGACTGCTGTCCCGCCCCGCGCTACCCCTCCAGCCGACCGTTTCAGCGAGGCGCCGTATCGGCCGCCCGTCGCCCCGCCGAGGTTCGATCCAGCAATCTCAGCGCCCCCAGCCCCCGCCCGGCCCGCTTCAGGGCCGCCGGTCTCGGCGCCGCGGGCTTCAGCGCCGTCAGCCCCGGCCCCGCCGGTTTCAGCGCCGCCAGTTCTAGGTCCGGCGAACTATGGCCCCGCACCCGAGGTCCCGCGGGCGCAGCAATCGCCGTTCTCGATGACATCGGCGCACGCTCCTACGCCGCCGCCGGCGCCGAAGAAGCGCCGGCTACGCGGGGCACTCCTCGGGTTGTGCGGCCTCGCTCTTGTCGCTGGCGGCTTTTTGTATGGCCGCTCGCTCAGCACCGACAGCCAGGCGACCGTCGAGCGTGCAACCAGCGTTGGGGCCGCACAAGTCGAAGGTCAGGATGTGCCGATCGCGGGCAGCGTCAGTACCCAAGAGGTTGATGAGGTCGCCGAAGAGGCGACGAGTGTTGCTCCCTCGACCAGTAACGATGCGGGTGACGAACCAATCGTCGCCGTTGCCAAAGCGGTTTCTCCCTCGGTTGTACTCATTACAACCGACGACGGCCAGGGCAGCGGCATCGTCTACGACGCAAGTGGATTGATCATCACCAATGCCCACGTTGTCGCTGGCGCATCGGCGGTCAACGTGATGTTGCCTGACGGCCGTCGAGTGCCGGCCGAGGTTGTCGGCGCGGATGACGAGACCGATATCGCGATGGTGCAAATCCGCTCTGAGGTAATGGTCGACATTGAACTTGGGCCGGGCTTCACGCCAGCCGTCTTTGCGCCGACCGACACGGTCGATGTCGGCCAGCTTTCGGTTGCGATCGGTAGCCCGTTCGGTCTCGAACAAACCGTGACGGCTGGAATCATCAGTGCGGTGAATCGTCCGGTTTCGTTGGGTCAATCGCGCCCGACCCATTTCTTCATTCAGACCGACGCCCCGATCAACCCCGGCAACTCGGGTGGTGCGCTCGCCGACCGCGAGGGCCGGGTTGTTGGCATGAACACGCTGATCCGGACCGGCGGAACCAGCCAGGGCAATATCGGTGTCGGCTTCGCGATCCCCGCCGACACGATGCAGTTCGTGGCCGAACGGATCATCGCTGGCGAGGAGATTCAACACAGCTTCTTGGGCATCAGCGGTGGCGACCCTGTCGTCGGTGAGCCGGGCGCGGTCATCGGCGAGGTCTTTGCCGGCCTGCCTGCGGCTGCGGCCGGGCTGCAGATCGGCGACCGGATCGTTTCGTTCAATGGCGAAGAAATCGCCGGGATGGGCCAGCTTGCGGCGACGGTCCGGTTGTCGCCGCAGAATCAGCCAATCGAAGTCATGGTTGTGCGAGACGACCAACTCGTCACCGTCAATCTCGAGCTGGTGCCTGCCCCTCCAGCGGAGTAGCCGGCTCGACCGCCGCTGACGGTCGCGAACGCGCGAGCCAAGCGAAGAACAGGCGGCCCTCTACACTCGGGGGCCGCATGTCTTCATTGTTGATCATCATCCTCGTTATTGCCGCCGTGCTGTTGCTCGGCGGTGCGGCGTTCGCTCTCACCCGGGGTCGCCAGACCCAAACTCTTGAGCGTCCCGCCACCGGCACCCAGCTCGAAGGGCGCGACGGACCGGCCACAGATCGGGCGCCATCGATCGATCAGGCAACCGATGGTGATGTTCTCGTCGCCGACCGGGTCGAACCCGAGCCGATCGACGAACCGACTGGTCCACCGTCGTTTCGTGACCGCCTGGGCAAAGCGCGTGGCGCCTTCAGCGGCTACTTCGGTTCGGTGCGGTCGCGCGGCGGCATTACCGACGAAACGTGGGAAGAGCTTGAAGAGGCGCTGATCCTCGCCGACGTTGGCGTTCCGACAACCACGGCGATGCTCGGTCGAGTTCAGGAGCAGGTCAAGGCCGACAAGGTGAAGGATCCGGAGATTCTGATGGATCTTCTGCGAGCCGAAATGACCTCGGAACTAAGTGGGCAGGACATCACGTTGCAGGCGGGAGCGAAACCGTCAATCTGGCTGTTCGTCGGGGTGAATGGCGTCGGCAAGACCACAACGATCGGCAAGCTCGCGAACCGCGAAGTGCAGGCCGGCCGATCGGTCGTGCTTGGGGCCGGCGACACCTTCCGCGCCGCGGCCGCCGAACAGCTCGAAACCTGGGCCGAGCGCGCTGGCGCGGGCTTTATCCGCGGCGCCGAGGGAGCCGACCCTGGGTCGGTCATTTTCGATGCCGTCGAACACGCTGCGGCTGGTGGCGCCGACCTCGTGCTCGCCGACACGGCTGGTCGACTGCATACCAAGACCAACCTCATGGAAGAACTGAGCAAGGTCCGACGAGTCGCCGAGAAGGCGCGCGGCGAAATCACCGAAGTGTTGCTCGTGCTCGACGCAACGACCGGTCAGAACGGTCTGATTCAAGCCAAGCAGTTCACCGACACCGTTGACGTCACCGGTGTCGTGCTCACGAAACTCGACGGATCGGCCAAGGGCGGCATCGTGTTGGCGATTCAGAGTGAGCTTGGAATCCCGGTGAAGCTTGTTGGGTTGGGTGAAGGCATCGGCGACTTGGTCGAATTCGATCCCACCGAATTTGTCGACGCACTTTTTGCGTAGGCCTCGACTCGCGACCAATCGAGGTCTCTCGCCGTCAGAAGAAATGCCGACTGAAGAGTCAGCCATCGTTGTTTCCCGAGGAGGGAATTGTGTTCCGAAAGCGCAAAGCCAAGAAGCTCGCCGCCGTACCAAGCAGCCGGAAGGCTCGCCGTCAGGCCAAGAAGATGCTTGACCCGCTTGGCGGATTCAGCATGGAGCAGCTTTTCGGCCTCGATCTCGTCAGCACCACCAAGAAGGAACGAAAGAAGGCCGGCGGCAGTAAGAGCGTGGGTGCATCGCTGCTTGCTCTCCCGTTCGCCGTGGCCAAGCTGCCGATGATGGCCGTCTCCAACCTGCTCAAGGGCATCGCTTCGGCGCTCGTCGAAATCGTCAAACTTCCGGTCCGCGTTGTCGGCGCGATTCTCGGCCCCTGGCGCCGCGGCGAAGCCTGAGCGCGTCGCTGCCGACCAGCCTCGTAAACTCCTAGCACCATGTTTGACGCACTCTCGGATCGTTTTGACTCCATCTTCGGCCGCCTCCGCGGCAAGGGGGTGCTCAAAGAAGCCGACGTCGATGAAGTCCTGCGCGAGATTCGCCTTGCGCTGCTCGAAGCCGACGTCAACTTCAACGTCGTCAAGGGTTTCCGCGATCGCGTCAAAGCCAAGGTCATCGGTGCCGAGGTGCACAAAGCGCTGAACCCGGCGCAACAAGTAATCAAGATCGTTCACGAAGAGCTCGTTGAGACGCTCGGCGGCGAGACGATGAAGATTACGTTTGCGCCCAAGCCGCCAACCGTGATTCTCATGGCCGGCCTGCAGGGTGCGGGTAAGACCACCAACAGCGCCAAGCTTGCGCTCTGGTTTAAACAGCAGGGTCGCAACCCAATCCTGGTCGGTACCGACCTCCAGCGTCCGGCCGCCGTCGACCAGCTCCGCACGTTGGGCGAACAGATCATTGTGCCGGTGTTCTCCGAGCCGTCCGACCCGGTCGAAGTGGCACGGAAGTCGCTCGACGAAGCAAAGCGGCTCGGCCGCGATGTGATCATCGTCGATACCGCTGGCCGTCTCTCGATCGACGTCGAGTTGATGGAACAGGTGCGGCAGATATCCGACGCCGTCAATCCGCACTACACGTTCCTCGTCATCGATGCGATGACCGGTCAAGATGCGGTCAACACCGCCGAATCGTTCCACAACACGCTCGAACTCGACGGCGTGATCCTGACGAAGCTCGATGGCGACGCCCGTGGTGGTGCGGCGCTGTCGGTGAAGGAGGTCGTCGGTCGCCCGATTGCCTTCGCTTCAACCGGCGAGAAACTCGACGAGTTCGACCTCTTCCACCCCGATCGCCTTGCCGGTCGCATCCTCGGCATGGGCGACATGCTCACGCTCATCGAAAAGGCCGAGCAGGCCTACGACGAGGACGAAGCCGAGGAAGCTGCGAAGAAGATGCTCGATGGTGAGTTCACCTTCGATGACTTCCTCAGCCAGATGCAGCAGCTCAAGAAGATGGGCCCGCTCAGCGGTCTGCTCGGCATGATGCCGGGCATTCCCAAAGAGGTGAAGAACGCCGAGATCGACGACAGCCACCTGGCTCGCGTCGAGGCCATCATCCGCTCGATGACCCGCGAGGAGCGCGTGAAACCCGAGCTGATCGACGGGTCCCGGCGCCAGCGCATCGCCCAGGGCAGTGGCACGAACCCGAACGAGGTCAACCAGCTCATCAAACAGTTCAAGCAGATGCAAAAGATGATGAAACAAATGGGCGGCATGGGCACCAAGAGCATGAAGAAGGCTCGGGGGAAGAAGGTTAAGAAGGGCCGCGGCGGCGGTCGCGTTACCGCGAAGGCCGGAGCCAACAAGCCCAAGTTGTCGCTTCCCGGTCTCGGTGGTGAAGAGGACCCCTTTGCCGCGCTCAGCGAATTGATGAACGAACCCGATGATGGAAAATGATTGATCTCGATCGTTTTCGCGGCACACTAGTTCGGTTGTAGTTCCAGCCTCATGGGCTGAGACGCAGTGGCTGTCAGAAGTACGGCGCTGCACAACACCAAGTACGAAGCAGGATTTTGACTGTTGGCGATGTCCGACACTCACTGAGCAAGGATCGACGAACACGTGGCCGTAAAGCTCCGCCTCATGCGGATGGGTAAGAAGAAGCAACCGACGTACCGCCTTGTTGCGGCTGACAGCCGTTCGCCTCGCGACGGCCGGTTTATCGAGATCGTCGGGTTCTATGACCCGAAGGCCGAGCCGTCAGTCGTCGACATCAAGAACGATCGGGCCGTGCACTGGCTGCAGAATGGTGCACAGCCAACCGAGCGCGCGAAGAAGATCCTCCAGGTCTCTGGCGCATGGTCAGAGTTCACGGGCGAAGGCGCGCCGAGCGTGTACGTTGCGCCCGCAGCGAAGAAGTCGAAGAAGTCGATCGAGAAGGCCGCTGAGGCCGAAGCCGAGAAAGTCGCCGAAGCCGAGGCCCCGACTGAAGAGCCCCCCGCCGAAGCCGAGGCGCCGGCTGAAGAGCCCGCCGCCGAAGCGGCACCTGCGGAAGCCGCAGCTGAAGAAACACCAGCCGAGGCTCCTGCTGAAGAAGCACCTGCTGGAGAGCCCGCAGCCGAAGAGGCACCAGCGGAAGCTGCAGCTGAAGAAACACCGGCTGACGAAGCTCCCGCCGACGATGCTGATGCTGAATCGAGCGACGTCTGATGGCCGCTGATACTGCAAAGCAGGTCCTTGAGCACATCGTCCGGTCGGTTGTCGAGAATCCCGACGCCGTGCAGGTTGAGGTTGGCGACCCCGAAGGCGAGAACGTTCGTCTCGACGTCCGGGTTGGCCAAGGCGACATGGGCCGCGTCATTGGTAAGCGTGGCCGCGTGGCCCATGCCATCCGCACCGTCGTACGCGCCGCTGCGGTGCGTGACGACTGCACCGTCGACGTCGAATTCGTCGACGAATAAACACATGACTGAGCCGATCCGCCTCGAGGTGGGTCGCATCGGGAAAGCGCACGGCCTTCGCGGCGAGGTGTTGCTGACCCTCGTATCGAACCGCGTCGAACGGGTCGACAAGGGATCGGTCCTGTTCATCGCGGATCAAGCCCACACCGTTCGTTCGTCGCGCCCACACCAAGGTAAACACCTCGTGCAGTTCGACGATGTCACGGACCGCAACGCGGCCGAGACGTTGCGCGGCGCCATCGTCGAGGCGGAACCGCTCGAGGACACCGACGAACTCTGGGTCCACGAATTGCTTGGCGCTGAGGTCATCGGACTCGACGGCCAGGTTTTCGGCACGGTGCAGGCGGTCGAAGCAAACCCGGCCAGCGATCTCCTCGTGCTCGAGAACCATGCCCTCGTGCCGCTGACCTTTCTGGTCGAGCGCAACGAGGCCGGGCAACTCGTGATCGATCCGCCAGCGGGCTTGTTCGAGCTCACGACCGCGACCAACGACGAAGACGACGAGGCGTGATCGACGCGTGCGCATCGACGTCTTTACGATCTTTCCCGACCTGATCACGAACTTCGCAGCCGAGAGCCTGCTCGGTAAGGCCCAGGACGACGGACGGATCGCACTTCAGGCGCACGACATTCGCGATGCGGCAACCGGGAAACACCGGTCGGTCGATGACGCCCCCTTTGGTGGCGGCGCGGGCATGGTCATGTCACCTGGGCCAATCTTTGCTTCCGTCGAGGCCGTTGATCCGCCGCGACCTCTGATCTTTCTCGGGCCAACTGGTCGGCCGTTTGATCAACGGCGGGCCGAGGAACTGGCGGGCTCCGACGGTTTCTCACTGTTGTGTGGTCGGTACGAAGGAATCGACCAGCGGGTCCGTGATCAGCTCGTCGATGACGAGATCTCGCTCGGCGACTACGTGCTCGCCGGGGGAGAGGTGGCGGCTCTGGTTGTGATCGAAGCGGTCGTTCGGTTGATTCCTGGCGTTATGGGCAATGACGAGTCGGCGGGCGATGAGTCGTTCGGGGCGGGCCTGCTGGAATATCCGCAATACACCCGGCCGGCAGACTTCCGTGGTTACGAGGTCCCGACGGTCCTTCTTTCCGGCGATCACGCTCGCGTCGAGCGCTGGCGGCGGGCCCAATCGTTGGCCCTAACGCTCGACCAGCGTCCGGACCTGATCGATGCTCGTGGCGGCCTCACCGCCGCGGACCAGGCGCTCCTTGACGAGTTCGAGCTCTGAGCGCAGCACGTGTGGAAAGAGCTACGTCCGGAACTAGTATTGCAAGTTCGTATTCGTCTCAACGACCTTTCTGACGCCGGGAGCGCGTGTCATGCAGCTAACTGATTTCATCGACCAAGCCAGTCTTCGCGATGACGTTCCCGATTTTGGCCCTGGTGACACGCTCAAGGTCCACGTGCGCGTCGTCGAAGGCAGCCGCGAGCGCACCCAGGTCTTCGAAGGTGCGGTCATTAAGCGCCAGGGCTCAGGCATTCGCGAGACGTTCACGGTGCGGAAGCTCAGCTTCGGTGTTGGTGTCGAGCGAACCTTCCCGGTGCACTCTCCGATCATCGAACTCATCGAGGTCGGCTCGCGAGGCGATGTCCGCCGGGCCAAGCTGTACTACCTGCGCGATCGCGTCGGCAAGGCCGCAAAGATCAAGGAAAAGCGCGACCGCTAAGCGCGTGGCGTTCGACGAGCGCCCGTGCAGCTAGAAAGCGGAGCACAATACGTTAACGTTTCCGCCGACGACCGATGCAACATCGAACCTCACGGCATGAAATCCCTCGTGTCGCATGAGCCATGCTGCGGCAAGACGCCGGATTCGTAGCTGCTTCTTCGCGCCGACCGCCTCGGCCGGGGAGCCAAATCGGTCTGACGAACGCGTCTTTACTTCGCAGAACACGACAACGCCATCGGTTGGGTCGCGTAACACGAGGTCGAGTTCGCCAGCTCGACCATGACGCCAGTTGCGGTCGAGGACGACATAGCCGTGGTTGATGTACCACCGGCAGGCCGCGTCCTCGCCTTTTGCACCGAGCACCTGGGGCGAAGTTTCCATAGCAGCACCGTAGAAGCGCGTTGTGACGGTTTGGCCTCCGCCACCCGGGCAGTTAACCAAACAGCGCCCAGAGGACGAGCGCGACACCAAACAGAATCGCGACCGCGACGTACCAATAGTCGAACGGTGTGCGGCGGTGTTTTCGTGTGGGGTCAAGGCCCATAGCGCCAGTATCGTCCGGCGGGTGCTGAATCGATGGTCCCGCAGTGACCTTTCTGCTCTGTTTCTGGTGCTGACGATCGGAGCGGCTGTGCTGCTTGGTGGCTGCGCCGGGGGAGCGCCCCCGCTACCGCTCGGCGCCGACGGGCTACCCGACCCGGAACTCGTCGTGGGCCAAACCGTCTTCCAAGGTCGTTGTGCAACGTGTCACGGCAGCACGGGAAGCGGGGGTACCGGCACGAAACTCTCCGATGGCGACGTCCTGGTCAAGTACCCCGACGCCGCGGTGCAGGGGTCGATCGTTACCAACGGTCTCGGTGGTCGAATGCCAGCATTTCGCGATGTGCTGACGCCGGAGGAAATCGAAGCCGTCGTGAGGTACACCCGGGAGATTCTCTAGCGGCCCTTCCCAACTGTCGGTGGTTGGTAGTACGGTCGCTTTTGCGGTCCTATCGGCGGGCCGCCCTCGGAAACTCCGTGCCCGGTAAGCGCCACATCGGCGGCTGAGCCACACGTTTCCCTCAATTGTTCTCATTGAGGAGCGAAACGGTGCTTGCAGCAATCAAGGCCGCAACACTTCGCGGGATCGCGGGCCAGCAGGTCGTGGTCGAAGTTCATGTATCGAACGGTCTGCCGTCGTTTACCGTCGTTGGTCTGCCCGATGCATCGTGTCGGGAGGCGCGCGACCGGGTACGGGCCGCGTTGTTGTCGAGCGGATGCGACTGGCCCCAACGCCGCGTCACTGTAAACCTTGCGCCGTCGGGGGTCCGCAAGGTGGGCTCGGGGCTCGACCTCGCAATCGCGATCGGCCTCTTGGTCGCTTCGAAACAGCTCCCGGCAGCCGTCGCCACGAATCAGGCATTCCTCGGCGAACTCGGCCTCGACGGCTCCATTCGGAAGGTGTCGGGGGCCTTGGTTCTCGCCGGATCGCTCGATGCCAAAGTGATCGATGGTGTTGTCGTCCCGCTCGATTGTGTCCACGAGGCCACCCTCTGCGGCAGCGTTGAGGTACGGGGCGCTCCGACCTTGCGGTTGCTGCTCGACTGTCTCCGTGGTGAGATGCCATGGCCCGATCCTGAAACCCCGGTGCCATCACCAGGAGCGGAATCACCGACCGATATGGCCGAAGTCTCGGGGCATCCATTTGCTCGCACCGCGGTCGAAATAGCGGCCGCGGGTGAACACAATCTGCTCATGGTCGGGCCGCCGGGTGCGGGCAAAACGATGTTGGCCAAGCGCCTTCCCGGATTACTACCGCCCCTCGACCCCGCAACAGCACTCGATATCACGAAGATCCACTCGGTGTCCGGTGTGGCCATTCCTGCCAGCACCTTGGTTACCAAACCGCCGTTTCGAGCCCCCCATCATTCGGCCTCGGTCGTTGCCCTGATCGGCGGCGGCTCGGCCTGGCTTCGCCCTGGGGAGATCTCGGCCGCGCACGGCGGTGTCTTGTTTCTCGATGAGATGGCCGAGTTTTCTCCGGCCGTGCTCGATGCGCTTCGCCAACCGCTTGAAGAAGGGGTGATCCGAGTCAGCCGGGCGATTGGCACGGCGACCTTTCCGGCTCGTTTCATTCTGATTGGCGCAATGAACCCGTGTCCGTGTGGCCATTTTGATGCTGCCGATGGATGCCGGTGTACCGACGCCGCTTTAGCGCGTTACGCGCGCCGGTTGTCCGGTCCGTTGCTCGATCGTTTCGACCTGCGCGTGCATGTACGCAGACCCGACACCGACACGCTGCTGCATCGAGTCGCAGGCGAGGCATCGGCGCCGATCGCCGAGAGGGTCGCACGGGCTCGCAAGCTCGCAACGGCGCGAGGGGCGGTCGCCAATGCCCACCTAACATCGGCCGAGCTTGACGTCGCAGCACCGCTCGACGGCTCGGCCACCAAGCTGCTCGAAACCGCGCTGCGCGATCACCGCCTAAGCGCTCGGGGGCTGATGCGCGTGCGGGCCGTGGCGCTGACGATCGCCGACCTTGCTGGACATCGAGCGGTCGACGATGCTGCGGTCGCGTTGGCACTCCAGCTGCGTCTGCCACCGGTCGGCCTCCGACCACGCGAGGTCCAGCATGCGCTCTGACGACCGCGGTCTGCTCAATGACGATGCCGTTGATCGCGCGGCCCTTATCGTGATCTCCCAGCTACCACAGCTCGGCCCGCGACGCGGTGCGGCCCTGCTCGCGACGGGCCGACCCTCTGATGTCTTGGCTCGCCTTGCGGCGGGGCAATGCTCGGCCCAGGTCGACGAACGTCTCGTCGAGCTCTGGTCGCCGGTGGCCCGAGCCGCTGATCTGCCGGGAGCCCTCGATCTCTGCCGTCGCCACGGTGTCGGTGTCAGCTCCGAGGGAGATGCCGATTGGCCGGAACGACTGATCGACGATCCCGAGCCGCCCTTTGTTCTTTTCCATCGTGGACGTCTCGATGCGCTCGATGCTCCGACAGTTGCGATCGTCGGCACCCGCCGCTGCTCCCAATATGGGCGTGACGTCGCGTACGAGCTCGGCCACACACTGGCCGACGCCGGCGTAACCGTGGTGTCCGGTCTTGCCCTCGGCATCGACGCCGCCGCCCACGCGGGCACGATCGCGGTGGAAGGCGGTGTGCCGGTTGGCGTCGTGGCAAGCGGTCACGATCACGTCTACCCACCAGCGAATCGTGGGCTCTGGGCGGCCTGCGGTGAACGTGGTCTCCTCGTGTCAGAGCTGCCGCCGGGCGCTCGCCCGTCGCGCTGGGGATTCCCGGCCCGCAACCGAATCGTCGCCGGCCTCGCCGATGTCGTCGTTGTTGTCGAGTCGAGGGAGAAAGGCGGGTCGATGTACACGGTTGAGGAGGCGCTTCGCCGCGATCGCCCCGTGCTCGCGGTGCCGGGCCCGATTCGCAGCGCGGCATCCGCAGGCACGAATCGATTGCTGGCCGATGGTGCCGAGCCGCTCTGCTCCGCCGATGACGTTCTGCTCGCGCTCGGTTTGCACCGAGCGACAGCACCAACAAAGGCGGTGGTACCCGACCTTGACGCCGCCGAGCAGACGGTTCTCACCGCTATTGGGTGGACGGGGTGTGGTTTCGAGGAGCTTGTGCAGCGGGCGACTCTTCCGCTCGCGACCGTTGCATTGGCATTGGAACGCTTGGTCGCCCACGGGCTCGTGAGCCGAGTCGGTGGAACGATCGAGCGGCACCCGGCCGGTCGATCGGCGTGACCGGCCGACCGTCAGCGGTGATTGGGGTGCGAGACCCCGTCATCCATGACCCACGCCGAGCGTTTGCGCAGATACTGTGGGTGGTATGTCCTCGTGGTCCGAAAGTGAGTTCTATGACTCGCTGCAGTCATTGTCGGACGCCAGTCGAACCGTCTATCGTCGCGATCTCGGCGCGTTTATCTCGTGGGCGACCGAGTTCGAGATTACGGAACCAACGGCAGTGTCGAGGCTTGTGGTCCGGCGGTACCTCGGCGCACTGGCCGAGCGCAACTATGCCCGGCGCACGATGGCGCGCAAGCTCTCCGCAGTGCGCCGCTACTTCCGCTGGGCTCACCGAACCGGGCGATGTGACGCCGACCCGACCGCGGGCCTACAAGCTCCGAGCCTCGACGGCCGCCTGCCTCGGGTACTGCATGGTGCAGAGTTACGCACGCTGCTCGACGGTTCCCGCCCAACGCTCGCCGATGACGGTGAGGCCCGGCGCCTTCGCGACGACGCAATCGTCGAAGTGCTGTACGGCAGCGGGCTCCGCGTCAGCGAGCTCTGCGGAATGGCCCTTTGCGACGTCGATCTTCCCCAGCAGCGCATCACGGTTTGGGGCAAAGGAGCGAAACAGCGCATCGTTCCGCTCACCGAGCCCGCCCACGTCGCGCTCGGCCTCTACCTTTCCCACTCCCGGGGTTTGTTTACCGAGTCCGAGACCGTTATCGATGCCCCAGATGCCGCCGATCCGGTCTTCTTCAACCTGGCTGGTCGACCAATACAGCCGCGCGACGTACGTCGAATACTCGACCGTCGGGCGGCGAGTCCGACCAATCCTCACGCACTACGCCACACGTTCGCAACTCATCTTCTCGATGGCGGTGCCGACTTGCGAAGCGTGCAGGAACTCTTGGGCCACGAAGGTCTTGCGACGACCCAGATCTATACCCACGTCAGTCGCGAGCGTTTACGCGCCGTGTTGTCATCGGCGCATCCGCGTGGCTGACGCCCGGCAAGGCGACGTCGAGAAGTTATGGATTGACTATCAGTCGACCAGTTCAGCCGACTCGCGTGACGCGCTCATTGTGAACTACTCGCCGCTGGTGAAGTACGTGGCAAATCGGGTTGGTGCTGGCCTACCGAGCAGCGTGGACCATGCCGACCTTGTTAGCTATGGCATGTTCGGCTTGATCGACGCGATCGAACGGTTCGACCTTGAACGCGGCTACAAGTTTGAGACCTTCTCGCTCCCGCGGATCAAAGGCGCAATTCTCGACGAACTTCGCTCGATGGACTGGGTGCCCCGAAGCGTCCGCACGAAGGCCCGCGACATTGAGCGGGCGATTACGCAGCTCGAGTCCGAACTTGGTCGCAGTCCATCCGATGAAGAGGTGGCCGAAAAGCTCGAGGTCAGCGTCGACCTTCTCCACAAACGACTGACCGACATTTCCTCGGGCGGTATCACTGCCCTCGACGAGGTTCGCTCGACGTCGGAAGGTGAAACGGCAACTCTGCGAGACCTTCTGGCCGATTCGGCTGGCGGCCCTGGCAGCCGGATGGAAGAGCAAGAGACCCGCGCCCAGCTGCTGAGTTTCGTGAACGCACTGAGCGATCGCGAGAAGGCTGTTCTCACGCTGTATTACTTCGAGAACCTCACGATGGCGCAGATCGGCGAGATTCTCGGGGTCACCGAGAGTCGGGTATGTCAGATCCACACGAAGGCCGTGCTGCAACTGCGTTCGAAATTCAACGCCGCCGACCGTTAGGTCGACGCTGGAAGCTTTCGTCTGCGGCTACCTCGCTCCATAAGAGCCCATCGACACTGAGCATCTCTCGGAGATAGCCAGCGTCCTCCTCGCCAGCCATCACGCTGGCCGCATCCAATGGTTGTTGTGGAGGTTTTCTGATGTTTGTGTCTCTTGCCCGGCTCGCGCTCGTTGCCGGTGGCATCGCCGCGGTTCCGCTCGCGATCCAAGTTGCGCCACCGGAGGTTGCCGCCGACCGCCCGCCTGCGGTGGCCGCAGCCGGAGCAGTTCAGTATCAGCCGCCGGTCATTGCGGCGGTCGCTGACGCCTTCCGGCCGCCGTCGACGTTCGCCGGCGCTGGCAATCGAGGGCTCGAATATGACACTGCGAACGGTCAGGCTGTTGTCGCATCGGCGGCCGGGACGGTTGTCTTCGCCGGTCAGGTCGGCGGGTCGAACCACGTCACCGTCCGACATGCCGACGGCCTGCGGACGAGCTACTCGCAGCTCGACCGAATCGACGTCGTGGTCGGCGACTCGGTCGGTGACCGCCAGCAGCTGGGAGCGGCCGGGTCCAACTTCCACTTCGGTGTCCGGGTCGGTGACACCTACCTCGACCCGGCGGCGCTGTTCGGCGCCACGACCTTGGTCGAATCACGCACCGCACACCTCATTCCTGTCGGCGGCTCCCAGTAAGGCTCGGCAGCCAACGCCCATGTCTACAATTTGTAGACATGTGGAAATACGATGCAACGATGGGAACAACCACTATTCGGGTCGACACGACGACGCACGCCCAGCTCCTCGCAATGAGCGAGGCGGCGGGAGCCTCGTTGGTCGACACGGTCCGAGCTGCCACCGAGGCCCTGCGTCGGGAACGATTCGGCCACCAAGTCGCCGCCGAGCTCGACACATTGCGTCGCGACCGAGAGGCGTGGGCGGCGTATCTCGCCGAGGCAGACGTGACCCTGATTCCCGATGGCATCGACTGACGACCTGTGGTTACTTGACTTCGGCGATCCGTTCCCCGGCGAACCTGCGTCGTATCGACCGGCGCTCATACTCGGACCGCCCGCTTCTTTCGGTCCACGGTTTCCCTTCGTGGTCGTTGCGCCGCTCACGACGACCGATCGAGGGCTGTCGCTCCATGTTGAGGTCGAGTCGAGCAGCGACACCGGCCTCGACACAACCAGCTGGGTGCAGTGCGAGTTGATTCGCTCGGTGAATCGCGGTCGGCTTCTGCACTATCTGGGCCGAGTTGATCACGTCGTGAGGCAGCAGGTAGCCACGATCCTCAGCACGCTGCTTCGGCACTACTGACCCGAGACTTGCGAGGTTTCGCTGCACGGTCTCGTTAACCTCATGGGCGCACGAAACGGCCGCATCCGGTGGCTGTTGTTACTCCTCAGTTAGCGCTTCCGACGGTCGCCTGACGGCGCTTGCCTAGCTGATTCCATCGAAACCGTTGGAAAGGAAAAGAACTATGGCTCCAACTGCCGATCCCGTGGTGTCCATGCGTCAGCTGCTCGATGCTGGCGTGCACTTTGGGCATCAGACCCGCCGCTGGAATCCCAAGATGAAGCGCTTCATCTATGGCGAGCGTTCGGGTATTCACATCATCGATCTCCGCAAGACCCTCAGCCAGATCGAGTCGTCGTACACCTTCGTGCGAGACACCGTTGCCAATGGCGGCACACTCCTGTTCGTCGGCACCAAGCGCCAGGCCCAAGACTCGATCAGCTCGTACGCCGATCTCAGTGGCATGCCCTACATCAACGAGCGTTGGCTCGGCGGCATGCTCACCAACTTCGAGACGATCTCGAAGCGAGTACAGAAGATGCAGGAATACCGCCGCATGCGCGACACCGGCGAGTTCGAGGCCATGCCGAAGAAGGAAGCGCTCCTCAAGAATCGCGAGCTCATCAAACTCGAGCGCAACCTCGGCGGCATCAGCAACATGAAGCGCCTCCCCGACGCCGTGTTCATTCTCGACACCAAGAAAGAACACATCGCGGTGACCGAGGCCAACAAGCTCGGCATTCCGATCATCGCGGTGGTCGACACCAACTGCGACCCCGATCTCATTCAGTACGTCGTACCCGGCAACGATGACGCAATCCGCGCCGGTGCGATCATGTCGCGCATCATGAGCGATGCCGTTCGTGAAGGCCGCTTCATCGCCAGCAAGAAAACGGCGATCGACAACGCAATCGCCGCCGAGCGCACCGCCGAAGACGAAGAGCGAGTCGCCCTCGAACAGCAGGCCGCTCGCGACGCCGCGACCACGGCCGCCGCTGAGCGTGAAGCCCGCGTTGCTCAGAATGTCGCGTCGGCTCCCACCTCGGTATCGAACGTCGTGCTCGACACGCCGGCCGACGTTCCGCTGCCCCGCCCGGCCGACATCGATTCGGCCGCGCCGGCCGCCGACGCACCCGCAACCGAAGCACCTGCAACCCCGGAGGAAAGCACCGATGCCTGAGTTCACCGCCAAAGACGTCAAGGCGCTGCGAGACAGCACCGGCGCCGGCATGATGGACTGCAAGAAGGCGTTGACCGACGCCGATGGCGATGTCGAGGCGGCGAAGAAGATTCTTCGCGAGAAAGGCCTCAATAAGGCGGCCAGCCGCTCTGACCGTGAGTCCAATGAAGGCGCAGTTGCTGTGGCAAGCGACGGGAGCCGTGCCGCCCTGGTCATGCTCAAGTGCGAGACCGATTTCTCCGCCAAGTCTGACGACTTCATCGCCGTGACGCAGCGTCTCGCCGACGCGGTGCTCGCTGGCGCCGCCGATCCGGCTGCCGAGATGGCATCGGACCTCGAAGACCTCACGCTGACCAAGAAGGAGAACATCAGCGTTGGCGATGTTCACCTGATCGAGGCCGCCGAAGGCAATGCTCTCGACGTGTACCTGCACGTGCAGGACGGTCGTGGCGTCAACGGTGTTGTCGTCGAAGGCAATGGCATCGATGGCGACACGTTGCACCAGATTGCGTTGCACGTTGCGTTCGCGAAGCCATCGTTCCTGTCACGTGACGAAGTGTCGGAGGAAGACATCGAACGTGAGCGTCAAGCTCTACTCGACGTCACGAAGGCCGAAGGTAAGCCGGAGCAGGCCTGGGACAAGATCGTCGATGGCCGGCTCAAGGCGTGGTTCGGCGAGAGCGTCCTGCTCGAACAAGGCCTCCACGGCGACAAGACATCGGTCGCTGACACCATCGGCTCCGGCACAATTCCCCGATTCGTGCAAACGTACGTCGGGTCCTGATCATCGAATGCCTCCGGAGGCCGCAGTGAAGAAGCAACCTCGATGGAATCGAGTGCTACTCAAGGTTTCCGGACAGGCATTCGCCGGTGAAGACGGATTTGGTATCGATGGCGATGTCGTTGCGCGTATTGCGCGCGACGTCGTCGCCGTGCGCCAGGACTTCGACGTCGACATCGCCGTCGTCGTCGGCGGTGGCAACATCTGGCGCGGCATGACCGGCGAGGGTGCAGGCATGGACCGCGCCCAGGCCGACTACATGGGCATGCTCGCCACCTGTATGAACGCGCTTGCACTGCAGGACGCGCTCGAACGCATGGGTGAACCCACGCGGGTCCAGACCGCCATCGAGATGGCCGAGATCGCCGAGCCGTACATCCGGCGGCGCACGATGCGCCACCTTGAGAAAGGCCGCATTGTCATCTTCGGTGCCGGAACCGGCAACCCGTTCTTCACAACGGACACGGCCGCCGCGCTGCGCGCGGTCGAGTGTGACGCCCAGGTGCTGCTGAAGGGCACCCATTCGGGAACCGACGGTATCTACACGGCCGATCCCCGAACTGACCCGACTGCGACGAAGCTCGACGAAGTCACCTTCCTCGACGTCATCAATCGTGGTCTGAAGGCCATGGACGCGACCGCGATAACGCTCTGCATGGACAACGATCTGCCGATCGTGATGTTCGATCTGCTCGAAACCGGCAATGTCGCCCGCATCCTCGCTGGCGAACCGGTCGGAACCCTGGTGACGACCGAGGACGTGCCCGCAACTCCGCCGGTCGCCTAGCGCCCCCGATGGTGCGTCGCCTGTAACTGTTGGCGCCTGGTCGCCTACTCTGGGGACATGAACGAGCTGATCAGCCTGATTCTCGACGAAGCGCGAGAGAAAATGGCCAATGCTGTGGCCCATACCCGCCAAGACTTCAGCGGTGTCCGGACCGGCCGAGCCACGCCAGCGCTGGTCGACAAGCTCCCGGTTGACTATTACGGGGCCGACGTGCCGATGCAGCAGCTCGCGAGCTTCAGCGTCCCCGAGGCTCGCCAGCTCTTGATAACGCCGCACGACAAGACGTCAATGGAAGCGATTGAGAAAGCGATTCAACACTCGGACCTGGGGCTGAACCCGTCAAACGATGGTGTCGTGATGCGGCTGTCATTTCCTCCACTCACCGAGGAGCGGCGGCGCGATCTCGTCAAGGTCGTGAAAGGCATGGCTGAGGAAGGACGCATCGCGATGCGGAACGCTCGACGGTCCGCCCGACAGGACCTCGACCAATTGAAGAAGGATGGCGACGCATCGGAGGACGATGTCGAGCGGGCCACAAAGACGCTCGATGCGCTCACCCACGACAGTGAGGCCGAGGTTGACACGGCGTTTGAAGCCAAAGAACACGAGCTGCTCGAAATCTGACCCGATACCGGCCCGCGGTCGCTCACGGCAAGGCTCCCAGCCCGGCTATGGCGGCTGAAATAGACTAACGGTCCAACCAGAACTGGACATGGCGTGAACGACGACGACGAATTTATGAACGAGGGCGGTGCTCCCCGGGCCGTGCAGGGCCCGGATAGTTGGTTCTCGCGCGACGACCAGCCCGCGGCCGAGCTCGACCTGCCGCACTGGACCGAGCCCGGTACCGGTGAGATCCCGGCGTTGACCGGTGTCACACTGGCTGAAGATGACCCCGGCCGTTGGTCAGCACTCGGCTCCGGACCGCGCTGGCGCGATGGCGCCGGCGACTACGACGATTCCGACGACATCCGCCTGCTCCAAGGAATGAGCCAGGAACCTCCGCCGGTCGGTCAGGTCGACAACTACGGCTTCGACGATGGCCAGGCGGGCACCGTCGGCACGATGCCGATGGGTGCTGCCTCGCTCGGGGGTGGCCCCAGCGACGGCGCCCTGCCACCGATTGCGCCGGTGCCCATCGTGGCCCCGGACGCGTCGCTCGGCTCGACGACCGCCCCGCCGTCGTTCGAGCAGGGCCTGGCATCGGCCCCGCCGCCGGCAGCCCGTGGCCCGGTACCCGCCAGCGCGGCACCCGCGCCAACCGGCGGCGCTGACCGCAATCTTGGTTTGGCCGTCGGCACCGGTCTTGCGCTTGGTATCGCGGCGATCCTCGCCTTGTGGCTCGGCGAGCTGTTCGCTCTTGGCCTCGTGACCATCCTGCTCTTGCTGGCCTCGCTCGAGTTCTTTAATGCCGTCCGCCAGGTCGGTTACCAGCCTGCGGTGCTGGTCGGTGCTGCGGCAACCGCTGGGCTCCCGCTCGCTACCTACTGGCGGGGACCGGTTGCCTACCCGGTCGTGCTGTTTCTCGCGATGGTGTTCTCGATGATGTGGTACCTGTTCGCAGTCACCAAGGATCGACCGGTACCAAATCTTGCGATCACGTCGTTAGGCATCGGCTACATCGCCGTGCTTGGATCGTTCGCAGCGCTGATGTTGTGGTCCGATTCGGTGAACGCCAACGGCGTGGCGGAAAGCAAAGGCACCGGCCTGTTGTTCGCCGCCATCCTGCTCACGGTGGCCTACGACGTCGGGGCGTATTTCTTTGGCCGAGCGTTCGGCCGTTCGAAGCTCTCGTCGGTCAGTCCGAACAAAACGGTCGAAGGCTTGGTCGGCGGCTTTGTGCTCGCGATCGTCATCCCCGCCGTCGTGCTTTCGTTGCTTGACCTCGAGCCCTGGGCCGGCGACGGTCCTGGTGGTTTCTCGGACCTCGTGGTGCTTGGCATTGTTGGCGCCGCCGCCGCGACGCTCGGCGACCTTTGCGAGTCGATGATCAAGCGCGACCTTGGCCTGAAGGACATGGGCACGATGCTGCCGGGCCACGGCGGCATCCTGGATCGTTTCGATTCACTCCTCTTCGTGTTGCCCGCGACCTGGTGTGCGGCCGTCGTGCTCGGCGTCGCTGAGCCGCTCTCGCTGTAATCCCGGGTGACGTCACTTTCGGTCCTCGGCTCGACCGGTTCGATCGGAACCCAAACGCTCGACATCGTCCGGTCCGCGCCTGATAGCTATCGCATCGAAGCGCTCGGGGCCGCAACGTCGGTGCAAACGTTGGCCGAGCAGGCCAACGAGTTTCGTCCATCGATCGTCGCCCTGGCCGACGACTCACGTGCATCTGATCTTGCCCCCCTTCTGCCGTCGGGAACCGAACTCGTAGCTGGGCCGAACGCAATGGCCGACGCCGCGCTCGTCGGCGACACGGTCATCAACGGAGTTGTCGGCTTCGCCGGGCTGCCGGTAACGCTCGCGACTCTCAAGTCCGGGCGTCGTCTCGCCCTCGCGAACAAGGAGTCGCTCATCGCGGCGGGTCCCGTGGTGCAGGCGGTTCGTTCCACCCCGGGCGCCGAACTGGTCCCCGTCGACAGCGAGCACTGCGCCGTGCATATGTGTTTGCGGGCGAATGAGAGCTTCGACGGTAACCGTATCGAGCAGGTCAATCGGATCGTTCTCACCGCAAGTGGCGGACCATTCCGAGGCCGCACAAGAGCCGATCTGGCATCGGTGACTATCGATGATGCGTTGGCGCATCCGACCTGGTCGATGGGGCCGAAGATCACGATCGATTCATCGACGCTCATGAACAAGGGCCTCGAGGTGATCGAAGCGAACGAGCTGTTCGGGGTCGGCTACGACCGGATCGAGGTCGTTGTACATCCGCAGTCCATCGTGCATTCGATGGTCGAGTACAGCGATGGGGCCACGATCGCGCAGCTTTCAATGCCGGACATGCGACTCTGTATTGCGTACGCCATTGCGTTTGATGATCGCCATCGCGCCCCGTTTGGTCGTCTCGATTGGACCCAATCGACGCGGCTCGACTTCGAACCCCCCGATGTCGACGCCTTTCCCTGCCTGCGTCTGGCCTACGAGGCTGGTCGAATCGGTGGCACAGCTCCCGCAGTCCTGAGTGCTGCGAACGAGGTCGCGGTCGACGCTTTCCTGGCCGAGCGGATTACGTGGCTCCAGATCTCGGAAATAATCGATGCCGTTCTCGCGCTACATGATGGCGCCAAAGCTGATTCACTGGGAGCTGTGCTCGATGCAGATGCCCGTGGTCGTGCTCTTGCGACCGAGACCGTCGACCGAATGGCTTCCAACGAATGACAACAACAGAGCTGCCGCCACCGCCACCCGCCCCATCTGGCTTCGAGGCTGCGAGTCCTGAACCGGTCGAGCCGGAGCAAAAGGGTCCCGGCGCTCGTGGCGCCTTCTTGCTTGTTGGGCTGCTTGCGGCGCTCGGGCTACTCGCCGGAATCCCGGCGCTGGTCGTCGCGCTTGGGTTCATCTTCATGATCACGATGCACGAGCTTGGCCACTATGTCGCAGCCAAATCTGCGGGCATGCAGGTCACCGAGTTCTTCGTGGGCTTCGGCCCTCGACTCTTTTCGGTCCAGCGCGGTGAAACCGAGTACGGCGTCAAGGCCATTCCGGCCGGTGCGTACGTGAAGGTCACCGGCATGAGCAACCTTGAGCCGGTCGACCCGGCGCTCGAATCGCGCACCTACCGGCAAGGCAAATACTGGCGCCGCATGTCGGTTGCTCTCGCGGGTTCGGCCATGCACTTCGCAATGGCGTTCATCACCTTGGTGGTCATGTTCAGCGCGATCGGTTTCTACGGCATCAACGGTGCCCCCGAAGACGCATGGAACGTGGGCCGGGTCCTCGAAGGCACGTCGGCGGAAACTCTGGGTCTCGAAGTTGGCGACCAGATCACTTCTGTCAACGGAACCGAGATCAACGTCTTCGACGATCTCATCGCCAGCGTCGCTAATCGCGGTGGCGAAGTGATCGAGACCGAGCTGGTACGCGATGGCGAAGTCATCACGGCGGCCGCCGAGCTTGGTAGCCGCATTGAATTCACCGACCTCGGAATGTCCTCGATCGTCGGCCCCGATGGTTGGACCGTCTACCCGACCGCGATTTCGGCCCGGGCGCAGAACGCATCATCGGACGCCGACCGCGGCTCGATCATTTCGTGGGCCCTCGACAGCGGCATTGTTGGCGACGATCGCATCTTGGCCATCGACGGCACAGCCGTCACCTCGCCGGAGCAGTTGGGCGAGTTGTTGTCGGTTGTTCCCGACACCTGGCATGAGCTGACCATCGAGCGGCTCAACACCGACACGAACGAGATGGAGACGCTCGCTCGCGACGTCTTGCCTCTCGGCGACCTCGATCCGACGAACATCAGCCGCAAGGGTTTCCTCGGTATCGGCCCCGGCGTTATGCCCGCCGAACCAGTTGGCTTCGGTTCCGCGATCGGCGATGCGGCAATCGAGTTTGTCGAGGTCGCCCGCCTTTCAACGGTTGGCCTGGTGAACTTCTTCAGCCCCGACGGTTTGGCCGGATTCTTTGGTTTCGCCACCGAAGACTCGGGATCATCCTCCGACGTGGCCGCCCGTTTGCCGGCGCCGTCGACCGAAGTCGACGATGAGAATCGCGTGTTGTCGCCGCTCGGGGCAATTCGTCTCGGCAGTGACAGTGTCGAAAGCAATGGCTGGGCATCACTGCTCGTCTTCTTCGTGCTGATCAATGTGTTCGTCGGCATCTTCAACATGATCCCGTTGCTGCCATTCGATGGGGGACACGCCGTGATCGCTACATACGAGCGACTTCGCTCCTGGGGCGGCCGCCGTCACTTCGCCGACATTACGAAACTGATTCCGCTGACATACGCGGTGGTTGGCCTCATGGTCGCGGTGGGCGTCATGGCGCTGTATCTCGACATCACGAATCCGATCTCGTTCTAATGCAGGTCGCCGCGTCGACGCCTCGCCGTGTCACTCGTCAGATCATGGTTGGCGATGTGCCGGTCGGGGGCGGAGCTCCCGTCACGGTGCAGTCGATGACCACGACGAAAACCGCCGACGTCGAAGGCACCCTGCAGCAGATCTACGCACTTGCTGCGGCCGGCGCCGACATCGTTCGCTGCACCTGCAACGAGCTGGCGGCCGCTGAGGGCCTTGCCCAGATCGTGCCGCGGTCGCCCGTACCGATCGTGGCCGACATCCACCATCAGTACAAGATGGCGCTCGCGGCACTCGATGCCGGCGTGCAGTGTTTGCGTCTGAACCCGGGCAACATCCGCAAACCTGAACACATCAAGGCCGTCGCCGAGGCCTGTGGCGAAAAGGGCGTGCCGATCCGCATCGGTGTGAATGGCGGTTCGCTGCATCCCGATCTGTACGAGAAGTACGGCGGGAAGGTCACTCCGGAAGCGATGGTCGAGTCGGCCCAACACGAGCTGCAGTTCTTCGACGAGGTCGGCTTCGATCTGGTCAAGATCTCGGTGAAGGCGTCAAGTGTCCCGTTGATGATCGAGGCGTACCGGCAGCTCGCCGACGTAACCGATCATCCGCTGCACCTCGGGGTCACCGAGGCCGGCCCGCCTCCCGCAGGCACGATCAAGTCGACGGCCGGCATCGGCACTCTGCTGGCCGAAGGCATCGGCGACACGATTCGTTATTCGCTCACCGCTGACCCGGTTGAAGAGGCCAAGGCCGGTCGGCAGCTGTTGGAGATCCTTGGCCTGCGTGAGCGTAAGAACGTCGACCTCATCGCCTGCCCGAGTTGCGGGCGGGCCGAAATCGATGTGTACGACGTCGCGAACCGAGCACTCGAAGCGTTCGGCGATCGCGAGATTCCGCTTCAGGTCGCCGTCATGGGGTGTGTCGTGAACGGGCCGGGTGAGGCCCGCGATGCCGACCTCGGAATCGCGGCTGGCAATAAGCGTGGTCACCTCTTTGTGCGCGGTCAGAACGTCGCCGTGATTCCAGAAGATGAGATGGTCGACGCGCTCGTCGAGTGGGCGACGTTCATCCAGGAGCATGGCTTCGAAAAGGCACTGGCTCGCGTCGACACCGTGAAGGCGGCGCGAGAGGCCGAGCGGGACCGACAGGCGCTACTCGAAGCGCAAGGCGATGATGCCAACATGGCCGAACAGCGGATCGAGATGATCCGCAAGCGCTGAGTTTGTAGCCAAGCGGGGCGATCCTCCATTCCGGGCGGCGCAGCGGTATACTGCCGATTCGGCTCAGCATGGATTTTTGTAGAGGCGTGGGCTCTGCCCACGCCTTTGTTCGTTCTTGTTGGGCCGTGCGGAGCTACGGAGGAGGTGACCATGAGTGTTGAAGAACGAATCACTGCGTTGATTACGCCGTTACTCGACGATCTCGATGTCGAGTTGATCGATGTCGAGTACGCGGGCGGGCGAGTTCTCGTCACCATCGACACCGCCGATGGTCTCGATACCGAAACGCTGACGCTCACGACGAAGGTTCTTTCTCGCGAGTTCGACGAAGCTGACCCGATCAGCGGCAAGTACACGCTCGAGGTCTCGAGCCCGGGGCTGGAACGTCGACTCCGCAAACCAGAGCACTATCAGACGGTCATCGGCACCGACATCACCGTGAAGTTTCGCGGTGACGATGGGGTCTCGAAGCGAATCCAAGGCAAGTTGCTCAAAGCTGACGCAACAAGTTTTGTCGTTCTCGATGAAGACGCCGCTGAAGCCACCGTTTACTACGACACGGTGTCGAAGGCTCGAACAGTTTTTGAATGGGGAGGCCAGCCGAAGCCGGGTGGTCCGAAGAACAAGAAGGCAGGAACTGCATGAACGCCGAAATGATGGAGGCCCTGCAAGCCCTCGCCACCGACAAGGGAATCTCGGTCGACACGCTGTTCGCAGCTTTGGCCGATGCACTCGAGTCCGCCTACAAGCGAATGGACAACAGCTACGAGTACTCGTGGGTCACGATCGACCCTGACTCGATGGACATTCGCGTGTTCGCGCAAGAGCTCGACGAAGATGGCGAGCCGATCGGCGACGAGTTCGACGTGACGCCGAACGACTTCGGTCGTATCGCGGCCCAGACCGCCCGTCAGGTCATGACCCAGCGCATCCGCGAAGCCGAGCGCGAGCTGAAGTACGAAGAGTACGCAGGCCGCGAGGGCGACATCGTGACCGGCATCATTCAGCAGAGTGACTCGCGATACACGTTGCTCGACCTCGGTCGAGTCGAAGCGCTGTTGCCGCAGGCCGAGCAAGTTCCTCACGAACGCCCCGACCCGAACAGCCGGCTCAAGGCGTACATCGTCGAAGTCCGCAAGACGGCCAAGGGCCCGCAGATCGTGGTCAGTCGAACCCACCCGGGCCTGATCCGGCGCTTGTTCGAACTTGAGGTTCCCGAGATCGCCGACGGCATCGTCGAGATCATGGCTTGCGCGCGCGAGCCCGGCCATCGCACCAAGATCGCCGTGCGCTCGAACGACCCGAACGTCGACCCGGTCGGCGCGTGCGTCGGTGCCCGTGGTGCCCGCGTCCGCATGGTCGTGAATGAGCTACACGGCGAAAAGATCGACATCGTGCCCTACAGCGATGATCCGCCCGACTTCGTCATGAAGGCGCTGTCGCCGGCCAAGGTCAAAGAAGTTCGTATCGACGAACAAACCGGCACCGCCGATGTCATCGTTCCCGACTACCAGCTGTCGCTGGCCATCGGGAAGGAAGGCCAGAATGCTCGACTGTCCGCCCGCTTGACGGGTTGGCGGGTCGACATCAAGAGCGAGACGCAGCTGGCCGAAGACGAAGCGTACGCTGCCGTCGATTGGGCGGAGGGCGAGTGGATCACCGATGAAGAAAGCGGTGAGCAGAAGTGGCAACCCGCCGATGGCAGCACGGCGATCTCGGTTGAAGACTGGAACAAAGCCGTCGCCGCCCGCGAAGCTGCCGCCGCTTCGGGCGAAGACGGCGATGACGCGGCCGGCGGCGATGACGCGGCCGGCGGCGATGACGCGGCCGACGGCGATGACGCGGCCGACGATGTTGACGCGGCCGACGATGTTGACGCGGCTGGCGGCGATGACGCGGCCGACGATGTTGACGCGGCCGGCGGCGATGATGCGGCCGACGATGGTGATGCGGACTCCGACGAGGGCGACGAATCCGAATCTGCATCCGACGACGATGGGGCCGAAGCGGCCGCTCCCGCCCACGAGGAAGAGTGACCGTACGGGCCCTTCATCGGGTCCACTGACAGTGAATTTCGGGTTTCGGCCTGAAACATGAGAACATGATCAGCTGAGAACTTCGGCCAGAAGCGTGGATGCAGTCGCTCCCCACGTGATACTGGTCCGTTGCTCTTGTAAGAACACAGAAAGAAACTGACTTCTTGGCCAAGAAGATCCGGGTCTATGAGCTCGCACGTGAGCTCGGCCTCTCGAACAAAGAATGCCTCGACCTCTGCGAATCGCTTGGGGTCGGTGTCAAGAGCCACTCCTCGTCGATGGAGGAGGCTCACGCCGACCGCGTCCGTCGTAAGGCAGAACGTGAAGGTCTGATCCGCGAGGTCGTCGAGGAAGAAGTCGAGGAGCCCGCCGCTGTTGAAGCGGCCGCTGCTCCCGTCGTCTCCTCGAAAAAGCCGCCGCCGTCCCAGGCCGCCGCCAGTGCACCCCCCGCCCCAGCTGCCGAGGCGCCTGCTGCGCCCGCGCCAGCCCCAGCCGAACAACCCGCGCCGGCCGCCCCAGCTCCGGCTGCGGCTGCCCCCGCAGCCCCAGCCACTGCACCGGCCGATGCGTCGCCTGCGGCCCCCGCCGCCCCGGCGCCAGCGCCTGCTGCACCCGCGGCCGCACCAGCTCCGGCAGCGCCGCCCGCGCCACCGCGCCGCGTCGTTACGTCGTCCGGTAGCTCCGGCCCGACCCGTCCTGCGCCCGTCGCGCCGCCAGAAACACCGGCCGCACCTCCCGCCCGAGTCGATGTCCCTGCGTCCGCGCCTGCTGCAGCTGCTGCACCGCCGGCCGACGCGCCGGCAGCCAAGGCGGCACCAACACCAGGTCCGCAACGGCGTCCCGATGCGAAGCAGGTGCCCACGGGCCCCTCTGGCAAGCCGATTCCGCCGCCCCCTCCGCCGCGGTCGCTTACCGGCAAACCTATTCCTCCTCCGCCCGGCCGTGGTGGTCGCGCGGGTGCCGACCGGGGCCCAGCCCAGGGTGGTGGCGCTCGCCCTCGTCCAGGTGGTTCAGCTCCTTCTGCTGGTGGCGGCGCTCGTCCGTCGACACCGGGTCGTCCCGGCGTCGGCCGTGGCCCACAGCGTGGACCCCGCCGTCGTAAGAGTCGTCGTCGCCGTCGCAGCCTCGAAGAGTTGCAGCCGGTCGATGTCCCGACCTACAGCCCGGAGAACTCGCCGGTACCCGAAGGGGTCGTGGTTGTCGAACGCCACTCGACACCGCAAGAGCTTGGCACCAAGCTGAACCGCACCGCGGCTGACGTCGTTCGTTTCTTGCTGATGAACGGCGAGATGATTACGGCCACGCAGCCACTCACCGACGAAATGATCGAGTTGTTTGCGGCCGATATCGGCGCGACGATTCGCCTCGTCGACCTCGGTGAAGAGAAAGAGGAAGAGATGCGCTCTCTCCTCGAAATGCCAGCATTCGACGAACTCCCGCAGACGACGCGGCCACCCGTTATCACCGTCATGGGTCACGTCGATCACGGTAAGACCAAGCTGCTTGATCAGATCCGGAACGCGAATGTCGTCGACGGCGAAGCGGGCGGTATCACCCAGCACATCGGTGCGTACCAGGTCGAACGTAATGGCGCAGCTCTGACTTTCATCGACACCCCTGGTCACGAGGCGTTCACTGCCATTCGCGCCCGTGGTGCCCAAGCGACCGACATCGTCGTCCTCGTCGTTGCCGCCGACGATGGCGTTATGCCGCAGACGATCGAGGCGATCAACCACGCTAAGGCCGCTCAAGTCCCGATCGTCGTCGCCGTGAACAAGATCGACCGTGACAACGCGAACCCTGACCGGGTCTTGCAGCAGCTTGCCGACTACGACCTCGTGCCCGAAGAATGGGGCGGCGATACGATCACCGCTCGCATCTCGGCGCTACAGAACATCGGTATCGAGGAATTGCTCGATCAGCTGGTGCTCGTGGCCGAGGTTGCTGAACTCACCGCCGTGCCCGAAGGCCGTGCGATGGGCGTCGTCCTCGAATCGAATCTCGATGTTGGCCGTGGGCCGGTGTCGACCGTTCTCGTCCAACACGGCACGTTGTCGGTTGGCGAGCCAATGATCGCTGGTGCGGCATGGGGCCGGATCCGAGCGTTGGTGAACGACAAGGGTGAACAGGTCAAGACCGCCGGTCCATCGTCACCGGTTGAGGTCCTCGGCTTGTCCGACGTCTCGATGTCGGGCGACCAGTTCCTGGTTGCCCCGAACGAGAAGATCGCGAGCAAGGTCGCCGATACTCGTGAACATTGGCAGCGGGTTTCGGCCCTCGGCCGTGACGCTGGTTCTGGTGGCGGAGCGAAGCTCGAAGACCTCTTCAAGAACATCCAATCGGGTCAGCAAGTCACGCTCAATCTGATCGTGAAGGCCGACGTGCAGGGTTCACTCGAAGCCCTGGTCGACAGCTTGCGCAAGCTCGAGCGGCCCGAGGTCGACCTCGCATTCGTGCACACCGGCGTTGGTGGCCTGACCGAAAACGACATCCAGTTGGCTGCCGCTTCGGAAGCCACCATCATCGGCTTCAACGTTCGTCCCGACCGCAAGGCCCGTGACCTTGCCGTCGCCGAGGGCGTCGAAGTCCGTAACTACGAGATCATCTACAAAGTCCTCGAAGATATCGAAGCGGCCATGCTCGGCATGCTCGAACCGATCTTCGAAGAGATCGTCACCGGCGAAGCGTCGGTCCGTGAACTGTTCCGAGTCAAGGGCATCGGCGCGATCGCCGGTTGTTTCGTCGACAACGGCGTGATCAAGCGAGGCGACAAAGTGCGCTTCCTGCGTGAAGGCACAATCATCTGGAAGGGCAAGATCCAATCGCTCAAGCGTTTCCAGGACGACATTGCCGAGGTTCGGAACGGTCTCGAGTGCGGTATTGGGCTCAGCGACTTCCAGGACCTCAAGCAGGGTGACGTCATCGAAACGTACGAAGAGAAAGAGATTCCGCGGGTCTGATCCCGTGGTCCGGGCTGGTGAGGCCCGGTCTGTCTCATGGTTGTGCTGGCGCTCGTTGCGAAGCTTCATTGTGAAGCGTCGCAATCACTGAAGCAGAAACGCGGCCTCATCAAACCGATCATCGAAGGCACGCGCCAGCGCTTTTCGGTATCGGTTGCCGAGGTCGCGGGCCAGGACACCTGGCAGCGCTGCGACATCGGCGTGGCCATTGTGAGCGGCACCGCCCGCGTTGCCGAGCAGCTCGCCGATGATGTCGAACGATTCATCTGGTCGTTTCCCGACGTTACGGTGCTCGGTATAGATCGGCAGTGGATGGAACTCGATGACTGAGTTCGATGGCCGCCAGTAGTTACGAACGACGGAGGTTCGGTAATGGCGAAAAAATCGCGTGGGGGTCGAAACACTCGATCGTCGTCTCGGAGTTCGCGTGGTCGCAGCGACTACGAGCGGACCGATCGGGTCGGTGAATTGTTGCGGCAGATCATCTCAGACGAGCTGGCTCGCATCGATGACGACGAGCTAGGTCTGGTCACGGTGTCGGGGGTCGAGGTCGATAGTGATCTGTTCCGCGCGCACGTGTATCTGTCGAGCCTTGATCTCGAAGACGCGGACATCTCGGCCGTGCACAAACATGCGTCGCGAGTTCGCAAAGCGGTCGGTCAACAAGCTCGATTGCGCAAGACGCCGGAAATTGTCTTTCAGCTCGATCCCGGCCTCGTCGCAGGGGAACGCATCGACGAGCTGTTGCGCTCCAACGAGGCTGAGACGACGCCGTATCGCAGCGACGAAGAAGAGTAGCGGTGGCCGAGGTCGGGCCATTCGGCTTTGCAGTCGTCGACAAGGATGTCGAGTGGACGAGTCACGATGTCGTAGCCAAAGCCCGTGGTGTACTCGGCACTCGCAAGGTCGGCCATTCGGGCACCCTCGATCCGGGCGCAACCGGTGTGCTGGTACTGGGTGTGGGGCGAGCGACAAAGCTACTGCGGTTCATCACCGCGCTACCGAAGACCTACGTTGCTGAGGTTCGCCTGGGCGTCGAGACCAACTCGCTCGACGCCGATGGTGAGGTGACGGCGACCCACGACATGCCCGGCATCACGATCGAAGACATTCGTGCGGCAGCGAACGCCTACATCGGGCCGATCGAACAGATCCCGCCGATGGTCTCGGCGATCAAGATCGATGGGAAACGTCTGCACCAATTGGCCCGCGAGGGCAAGACGGTCGAGCGTAAACCTCGGCCGGTCACCGTGCACCGCCTCGAGGTCTCCGCGCTTCCCGACGAGCCTCGTCACGCGTCGGGTGGGCTCGCCGCCTTCGGCATGGAAGTCGAGTGTTCCGCTGGCACCTATATCCGCACCCTCGGGGCCGACATTGGCACCGACCTCGGCGGGGGCGCGAGCCTGCAGGCGTTGCGCCGCACCGCGATCGGATCCTTCGGTGTCGATCAGGCGAACCCGGTCGAATCGGTCACCACCATTCCGCCGCTCGCGGCGCTCAGCGACTACGACCAAGTGGTCGTCGACGACGAGACCGCCAAGGTGATTTTGTTCGGGCGCCCGCTTGCGGAAGATCTCGTGACCGGGCCTGGTCCATGGTTCATTGTTCACAACGGCGAGCTCATCGCAGTGCACGAACGAATCGACGGTCGCATCAAGCCTGGCGTGGTGTTTTCTTAGTGGTGTTTTCTTAGTGGTGTTTTCTTAGTGGTGTTTTCGTAGGTCATACCGATCACGAGGCAAATCGCGTAACCGGGTGCAACACCGCTAGCCTTACCGAGTTCGGTCGATGACCGAGCAAACCCCTTATCGCTTCCAATGCGAGGCCTCGCTCCGCGCCAGGCAAAACCCGGTGGACTCCGTCGACATTCTTCGGTCGAGTCGTATTGCGGTTTTTCCAGCGGGAGATGCGGCTGGGTCCGAAACCCGTTTGATAGGAATCTTCACAAATCATGGCTGAGAATCTGCCCCCCAAGGGCGACACGATCGAAAAGCACAAGCGCTCAGACCAGGACACCGGTTCACCCGAGGTCCAGATTGCGCTTTTGTCCGACCGGATCAACCACCTCACCGAGCACCTCAAGGTGCACAAGAAGGACCATCACAGCCGTCGTGGCTTGCTGATGTTGGTTGGTCGTCGGCGTCGACTTCTCGACTACCTGACGAAGATTGATATCGAGCGGTATCGCGCGATCATCGCCGAGCTGGGCCTGCGTAGGTAGCACACTAGGGGGAGTGTTCCGCCGAGGTGGCGGAGCACTCTTGGCGACAAGCAAGGTGCCTGCCGCCACACAAGAGGTTTCGAGCTGCCGAGGTCAGTTGTCAGTTGCAGATGCCCGAACGGCTGGATCGACCAGCAGCGTTCGGTTCTCTCCAACTGGGAACTGGCTCCAGCTTGTACCTGCACCTCGGTGCCGCCTGACATGCGGCCGTTGTGCCAGAGAGCCCCGGCACGTCTTTGTGCTGGGCACATGCTGAAGGAGCATTTCAACGTATGGCTACAAAAGAAGCCATTGGCGTTTCCACACCGGTTACCGGTGCCCCGGAAAAGACCATGTCATTTGAGACCGGCGTTCTTGCCGGTCAAGCGGGAGGCGCCGTCATCGGTCGCCTCGGCGACACCCAGGTGCTCGTCACGGCGACCGCAGCCAAGAAGCCTCGCGACGGTGCGAGCTTCTTCCCACTTACCGTCGATATCGAGGAGCGCATGTACGCCGCGGGCAAGATCCCGGGCTCGTTCTTCCGACGTGAAGGTCGGGCCTCGGAGCAGGCAATCCTTGTCTGTCGTCTGACCGACCGCCCGCTTCGGCCCGCGTTCCCGGATGGGTTCCGCAACGAGGTTCACGTCGTCGGCACCGTGCTCGGTGCTGATCAGGAGAACCCCTACGACGTGCTGGCGATCAACGCCGCATCGTGTGCACTTTCGATGTCCGAGATCCCCTTCGACGGCCCGATCGGGGCAACCCGCATCGCTTGGTCCGCCGAAGGCGAGTGGATTCCATTCCCAACGTATGAAGAAGGCGCCGAGTCGAACTTCGAAATGGTTGTTGCCGGGCGCATGCTCGACGATGGCGACGTCGCAATCTCGATGGTCGAAGCTGGCGGTACCGAAGGTGCCGCGGTTCGTTTCGCCGAGGGCGCACCGATGGTGACCGAGGACGTCCTCGCATCGGGTCTCGAAGCATCGAAGACCTGGATCCGCGAAGCAATCGAACTCCAGCGCAAGCTGATCGCTCAGGCCGGCGCCAAGCCGACCATGGCCTACACCGTCACCAGCGACACGTCCGACGAGATCTACGAAGCGGTTGCCGCGGCAGCCACCGATCGCGTCGCTGAGACGCAGACAATCTCCGACAAGGCCGAACGCGGCCAGGCCGAAGATGCCCTTAAGTCGGTCTTGGTTCTCGAACTTCGGGATCGGTTCGGCGAAGAAGACGGCTTCGAGTCAAAGGTCAGCGGTGCGTTCCGCAAGCTCACCAAGAAGGTCGTCCGCGATCGCATCGTCCAGTCGGGCTTGCGCATCGATGGTCGTGGTCCTGCCGATCTCCGTGGTCTCGAATCACGCGTCGGTGTTGTGTCGACGGCCCACGGCTCAGGCTTGTTCACCCGGGGCGAAACCCAGGTTCTGAACATCACGACGCTGGGCACCAAGCGCATGGATCAAATGATCGATGGCATCGATCCGATCGATCGCAAGCGCTACATCCACCACTACAACTTCCCGCCGTACTGCACCGGCGAAACTGGTTTCATGCGGGGCCCGAAGCGCCGCGAGATCGGCCACGGTGCCCTCGCCGAGAAGGCCCTCGTTCCCGTCATCCCCGAGTTCGACGAATTCCCGTACACCCTGCGACTCGTCTCCGAGGTCATGGGGTCGAACGGCTCGTCGTCGATGGCATCGGTCTGCGGATCCTCGCTCTCGATGATGGACGCCGGTGTGCCGATCAAGGCGCCGGTCGCCGGTATCGCCATGGGCCTTGTCGCCCACGACGGTCACTACGTGACGATCACCGACATCCTTGGTGCCGAGGATGCCATGGGCGACATGGACTTCAAGGTCGCCGGTACTTCCGAGTTCATCACCGCCTTGCAGATGGACACCAAGATCGACGGCATTCCGTCGGAAGTTCTGACCGCGGCGCTCGATCAGGCCAAGGATGCTCGTTTGCAGGTTCTTGCGTCGATGCACGATGCCATTGCCGCACCGCGCGCCGACGTCAACGAGAACGCTCCTCGCATCGTCAGCCTCGAGATCCCGATCGACAAGATCGGCGAGGTCATCGGCCCAAAGGGCAAGGTCATCAACGCGATGCAGGCCGAAACCGGCGCCGACATCAGCGTCGACGACGACGGCATGGTTGGCACGGTTTCGATCGCATCGAGCGATCGCGCGGCGGTCGAAGAAGCCGAGCGTCAGATCAAGCTGATCCTCGACCCACCGACGCCGGAAATCGGCGTCGAGTACAAGGGCCGCGTGGTCAACATCACGAACTTCGGCGCATTCGTCAACATCCTCCCGGGTCGCGACGGACTGCTTCACATCTCGAAAATCGGCGGCAAGCGCCGCATCGATCGAGTCGAAGACGAACTGTCGCTCGGCGACGAAGTTCCCGTCATCGTTGAAGACATCGACCCGAACGGAAAGGTCAGCCTCAAGCCGGCTGGTCTCGATGACGGTGACGATGGCGACAGCGGTGGCGGCGAACGCTCCAGCGCCGTGAGCTCCGGCGGCGGTGACCGTGATCGCGGCGACCGTGGTGGTCGCAGCTCCGGTGGTCGTGATTCCGGCGGCCGTAGCCGCCGCGACTCCGGTCGCGACAATGACTCTTCGTCATCCAGCAATGGTGATAACGACAGCGAGGCTGTCTCCTTCGAAGCAGCCTTCGAAGCCGACCAGAAGGATCGCTACAGCGATCTCGGCCCGGCATCATCGCCTCCCGACAGCGGTCGGGGTCGTGGTGATGGCGGTCGTCGCCGCCGCCGTCGCTAACCCATAACGCGGGCCGCAACAGCGGCTGAATCGTGCCAATTCAGTTCGAGCGCTGGCCTCCGGGTCGGCGCTCGAACTTGTTTTCGGGCGTCGTTGGTCCGGGCCGAGAAAACAGCTCACGACGCCGACGCACTAGATTTGCGACGTGACAATTCGTGTTGGTGTGGTCGGAGCTGGTGGGCGTATGGGCATCTCGGTGTGCCGAGCGGTCGTGAGCGATCCTGACGTTGAACTGGTTGCCGCCTACGACCCGGTGCGGGCCGGAACCCGACTCTCGCGCCTCGGTGGTCCGTCCGAGGGCGATCTGGAAATCGCCGACACGCTCGATGCCTTCCTCGACCTGAAGGTCGAGGTTGCGATCGATTTCACCCAAGCCGAAGCGGCCCGCAAGAACTTGCCATGGCTCGGCGATAACGGCATACATGCCGTCGTTGGAACGACGGGGCTCGGCGACGCCGACTACGAACTCGTGCGGAACCACTTCACCTCGTCGAACTGTGTCATTGCCGCAAACTTCGCGATATCGGCCGTTCTTATGATGCGGTTCGCTGAAATGGCGGCGCCGTATTTCGATTCGGGCGAGATCATCGAACTGCATCACGACAACAAGGTCGACGCGCCGTCAGGTACGGCCATGGCGACCGTCAACCGAATGGCCGAAGCATCAGACGACTGGGCCGCGGACCCCACCGAAGTCGAAGTGCTCAAGGGGGCCCGAGGCGGCGAGGGTCCCGGCGGCATCCGGGTGCACTCGGTCCGTATGCGCGGCATGATCGCGCATCAAGAGGTCATCCTCGGAGCGCTGGGGCAGTCTCTGACGATTCGCCAAGACAGCTACGATCGCACTTCGTTCATGCCAGGAGTTCTGCTGGCAGCAAAGGCAGTCGGCGACCGACCCGGGCTCACGATCGGACTCGACTCGCTACTCGATCTCTGAGGGGAAGTCATCATGCATGGTCTGATGCAGCAGCGTCCGTTGACGATTCAGTACATCTTCGAACGGGCCGAGATGTATTTCGGCAGTCGAGAGATCGTGACGGGTACGACCGACGGCATCGAACGAATGACGTTCGCCGAGTGGACGGTGCGAACTCGCAAGGTCGCATCCGTGCTCGATCGGCTTGGCATCTCCGCGACCGGTCGCGTTGCCACGTTCAGCTGGAACACCTCGCAACACCTTGAGCTCTACTTCGCGGCACCATGCTCTGGTCGGATTCTGCACACGCTGAACATTCGCCTGTTTCCTGAGCAGCTGGTTTACATCGTCAATCACGCCGAGGATGAAGTTGTCTTCGTCGACAAATCGCTCGTCGACCAGTTCTGGCCTCACATTCACGAACTGACGACCGTGCGCCACGTCGTCATCATCGACGACGGAGCGGGGGAGATGCCCGAGGCGATAGACGGCGTCGAGGTCCATGAGTACGAAGCACTCCTCGCCGATGCTGAGCCGGCCGAATGGCCATCGATCGACGAAAATCAAGCCGCGAGCATGTGTTATACGTCGGGCACGACCGGCAACCCGAAGGGCGTGGTCTACACCCACCGTTCGACGTATCTGCACACGATGGCGTTGATGATGGTCGACGCAATGGCAATTAGCCAGACCGACACAGTGATGCCGGTGGTGCCGATGTTCCACGCGAATGCTTGGGGCCAAGCCCACGCTGCCATTGCGGCGGGGGCGAACCTCGTTCTGCCGGGACCGCGCATGGCACCAGCCCAGCTCGCCGATCTGCTCGAATCGGAAAGGGTGACGATCAGCGCCGGTGTGCCGACGATCTGGATGGGCGTGCTGCCCGAACTTGAAGGCCGCGACGTGTCGAGCCTGCGGGCGATTCCGTGTGGCGGTTCATCGGTCCCGAAATCGCTTTCCGAGGGTTACCGCGAGGCGATCGGTGTTCCGATTCTGCACGCCTGGGGAATGACCGAGACGAGCCCGATCGGCACGTGTTGCCACCTTGCGCCGGAGCTCGCTGGGCTCGATGAAGAAGCGAAGGCCGACTACCGGGCCAGCATTGGTCGGCCGGTGTTCGGGATCAGCCTGCGGGTCGTCGACCCCGACACCCTGGATCCCGTTCTGCAGGATGGCGAGTCATCGGGCGAGATCCAGGTGGCCGGTTCGTGGGTCACGAGCGGCTACTACAACGATGATCGATCACCGCAGTCATTCACCGCCGACGGGTGGCTCCGCACGGGCGACATGGGCGCCGTCGACGAGCACGGCTACGTGCGAATCGTCGACCGCACGAAGGACATCATCAAGTCCGGGGGCGAATGGGTCAGTTCCGTCGAACTTGAGAACGAGATCATGGCCCACCCTGCGGTCGCGGAGGCCGCCGTGATTGGCATCCCGCACCTGAAATGGGGGGAGCGACCGATTGCCTGCGTTGTGTTGCACGAAGGCCAATCGCTCACCATCGAAGAGTTGCACGCGCACCTCGACGACCGGGTCGTGCGCTGGTGGTTCCCCGACGCAGTCGAACAGGTCGACGAAATTCCCAAGACTTCGGTCGGCAAGTTCTCCAAGCGCACCCTCCGCGCCAAGTTCGAGGGCTACAGGCTCTGACATTGCTCGCTCCTGCGTCGCGAGGCGTTTCCACGCAGGCTCTGACATTGCTCGCTCCTGCGTCGCGAGGCGTTTCCACGCAGGCTCTGACATTGCTCGCTCCTGCGTCGCGAGGCGTTTCCACGCAGGCTCTGACAT
>Ga0114956_1000082_pt1 | contig 52107 bp, 51 predicted proteins | sample MaitaG_FD_87304 | JGI IMG/M metagenome (GOLD analysis project Ga0114956, IMG submission 87304) | Marine algal microbial communities from Maine, USA - Maine_Asex2 metaG | ecosystem: Host-associated > Algae > Red algae > Unclassified | place: Maine, USA | collected 2015-01-05 | reverse complement strand
TCACGACTCACGACTCACAATTCCTATTTTGCAATAACAATCTTATCCGTCATCGTCCCATTCTCCGTTTCTACACGCACAACATAAGTTCCAGAACTTAGATCGCTTACATTTATTTCTCTTTCCATTTTACCACTCGTATGAATGCCATTATCCATTAAGTAAGTAATGCCATTTAGACCTACAACTTTGATGGTGTAGTTTTGTAAAGACTTTTCAGTATCTATTTCTACTGCCAAAGTATTTGCATCTCTTAGAAATGAATTACCCGACAAATTGTTGTTGGCTTCATTTACAGAAGACCAAAGATCTGCATGTTCTAGAACTCCACTATTAACAATAGAATACTCGTCTCCTTCTTTTTTCCAAATGATAACCGCAACATCAAATGACTTTCCTTCTTCTTCGAAATCTTTAGAATATTCAAATTCATAGGTGCCGGCAGCAAAACTGTTTCCATTCATTGCTTGACCATAAATATCATCATAGAAGTTACCAACAAGTAACTTAGGATGCTCAACTTCGCCCGTTAGACCTGCCTGTGTATATTCTCTGTCATTAGAGATGAGGTAGGTGCCTACAGAGAATTCTCCTTCTACTGCATTTGCGGCTGATACGAATACAGTACCAGCATAATTATTGCCAGTTCTTCTGACATTTAAATCAATGGCCCAATCAGCAGCAGTGTTGTTTAGATCTTCAACATCAGTTTTTAATTCTTCAAGTTTATCTTCCCAATTGCTAGAGTTAGCAGAAATTTTTGTATCATTTAAAAAGAAAACTGGTTGACCTGATGCTTCAATTTCTTTAGACATGGCTAATGACACATCATTTTCTAATTCTCCGTCAAAATGCACCGCCATAATAGTTGCTTGTTCTGCAGAGATTTCATCTTCGATTGCTTTCATAAATTCCCAACCCCATTGTCCACAGAAAGGGCACCATTCAGCAGTTCTTTTAAATATTACAGGTTTTTGGGTGAATTCTTGGGCAATACCACTTACAGCGATAAATACAACCAAGAGGAGAGTACTCGTAAATTTCATTTTAATAGAATTTTAATTGCCTAGGTTCTACATACATATACGTGTATGGAAACCAAAATTTGTGTTATTAAATTAATTAATGTTTATAATTTTCCTTTTGATTCTTTATATAGAGCAGCGACCAAAACCTGCCCTACTGCTTTTATTGTTTTTTTATCAATGCTAGACATATCATCACAATGGGTATGCCAACATTTTTGAAATCCTGTCTTACTTCCCAATGGCTGATTTAAAATATCTAGCATGGGAATTTTAGCAATTGTATTTACAAATACATGGTCATCTGTAATGCCATTTGTTTTTTGATTTACAAACATTTTTGAATGACCCATCGCTTGTCCTAAAGACCAAATCTTTTTGACATGATCACCAGCATATTTCAAGCTATACTCATCTTGGCCAAACTGTGGATTTTTTGCACCTACCATATCTAATAAAATCCCATACATTGGATTGTAATTCTTTGGCATAAGATTTCTTGACCAATATTGCGATCCAAGACACCACGTATTTATGGCTGAAGGACCACCACCACTTTTTCCTTGATCTTCTGCATCAAATAAGACAACATCTACACCCATATTTATATCATTAGCTTGAATCAAACGAACGATCTCTAGTATTACACCAACGCCACTTCCTCCATCGTCTGCCCCCAATATGGGATCGTTCTTCTTCGCGGGATCTGGGTCAAAATCTGCAACCCTTCTTGTATCCCAATGCGCTGACAATAGGACCCTTCTTTCGTGAGACGGATTGATTTGCGCTATTATATTTGTTGCTGGTAATTCTTCTCCCGAATACAGTACTGCATTAAAATCTTGAGTAGACACCGAAGCCCCATATGAGCTTAATTTGCTTACAATCCAATTCTTACATTGCTTGTGACCTTCTGATCCAGGAACTCTAGGGCCAAAGGAAACCTGCTTTTCTATAAAATGATAAATACTATCTGCATTTACTGCGGGAATTTTCAAGGGCGTATTATCCACTTCAGTTACAGGAATGTAACTGCTTTTCTTTACATCCGCTTTATCGGTTTTGCATGACACAAAACACAAACTTCCCAATAAAAAAACTACTAATAGTCGTAACTGCATGATCTTAATTTAATGACCAGTTGGTCCCATCTTTACCATCTTTTAATTGGATATTTAACTCGGTAAGTTTATCCCTTATTTTGTCCGAACTAGTCCAATCTTTAGTTTCTCTAGCATTTTGTCTCAAATCTATGACCAATTCCATCAAACCTGCTACTACTTCAGATTGATTTCCTCCAGCCAGGTCATCCTTAAGACCAAATACATCGAATATAAATTGGCGATAAAAGTCCTTGATCTTCCCAAGCGTATCCGCACTGATATCATCTAAACTCAGATGACCTTCTTTCAAGCTATTGATTTTTGTCGCCAATTCAAACATTCTTGATAATGCTTTTGGTGTATTGAAGTCATCATCCATATCACCATATGCTTGCTCTACAAATCCTAATAGTTCAGTATCCAAAGAATTTCCTTTACCTGTAGACTCAATTTTTCCAAGTGTCTGATAAGCTTCCATCAATCTTTTATAGCCCTTTTCAGCAGCTAACAATGCATCGTTGGTGAGATCGTTGGTAGAATTATAGTGAGATTGCAAAAAGAAGAATTTGACGACCATTGGAGAATATCCCTTTGTTACATGAGGGCTTTCTCCAGAGAACAATTCATCCGGTGTAATAGTATTGCCATCACTCTTAGACATTTTCCGACCATTCATCAATAGCATGTTACTATGGATCCAATATTTAGATGGATGACAACCACAAGATCCTACATTCTGAGCAATCTCATTTTCATGGTGCGGAAATTTTAAATCATTTCCTCCCCCGTGGATATCAAATGTATCACCAAGATATTTTGTACTCATAACAGAACATTCCAAGTGCCATCCAGGAAAACCTTCTGACCAAGGACTCTGCCATTTCATGATATGTTCAGGAGAAGCTTTCATCCAGATTGCAAAATCGGACGGATGATTTTTCTCACTCTGATTTTTTAGATCATCTCTTGATTCAGCCATAAGGTCATCTATAACTCGACCAGACAATACCCCATAATCCTTTTTATCTCCTGCATATTTCAACGTATCAAAATACACCGAGCCATTTCGTTCGTAGGCATATCCATTATCCAAAATTTGCTGGACCATTTCTATTTGTTCTATAATATGCTGAGTCGCTCTAGGTTCGATACTTGGTTTTCGTGTATTGAAAATATCCATCATTTCATGGAATCCATTTGTATATTTCTGAACAATTTCCATGGGTTCTAATTGTTCGAGACGGGCACCCTTCAAGATTCGATCTTCACCATCATCCAGTAAATGTCCTACGTCTGTTATATTTCTTACATATCGCACCTTATTTCCAATATGCAGTAAGTATCGATATATAATATCAAAACTTACAAAAGTCCGACAGTTCCCTAAATGCACATCATTGTATACAGTTGGGCCACATACATACATGCCCACATAGCCTTCTGTAATAGGTTTAAATGCTTCTTTTTTGCGGGTTAAACTGTTGTAAATCTGTAGCGTCGTTTTTCTCATTGTACAAAAATATTACTTCCTTATTTATTTTTTAAGATTATATACATACCGGTCAGTTATATGTCAACTGATTAACTTCTAAGTTTTGTAGAAAGTTATTCGAATATCCACAAAATTTGATAGATCTCTAATAATTATTAATTCATGTAAATGAGAATAATAATGTAGGTTCTACAACTCGTGATTAAATAAGTCTGTATAATTCAGGATGGTTTCAAAACCCTTTTTAGCAAAGTAGTTTTTAGTTTTTTCTAGATCTTCATTCGAGGTAGCTAATACAAAGTCGCCGCCCCAAGCTCCCAGAGACTTGATCTTACCCCAAAAGTCGGTAAAATATTCCTTTCCAACACTAGAAGTTTGCAAACTTTCGCTAATCAGAGCCTCATGCTCTTCAATTATTGCTTCAAAAGTGGTCAAGTCCTTCGCTTCAATGATTTTATCGGTAAGTGTGGTAATTTTTTTGGCGACTGTTTTTCGGTTTTTAGCCACTTTCAGATAATGCTCTATACTAGCTTCTGTAGATTGCTTCTTATTCAAATAAACAAAGTATAACTGATCCTTAAAGGGAGGATTATAGTCGATTTCGTTATATTTTACTTGATCATCAGATAACTGATATATAATCGGTAAGTCAGCTCCAGCAGCAGCTACATCATACCCGGAGCCATTCAATATTTGAAAATATAATAACAAAGGATTGACATCAGCCCACTCTGCGACCAAATAGATTAAGGTAGAACTACTACCGAGTCCCCATTCAAGGGGAAAATCCAAGGTAGTTTGTACGTTGAATCCATTCCATTTAGACAGAAATTCCGAATTCAGCTGTACGGCTCCTTTTAGAAGTTTCTTTAAAAACGCTGACTTTTTATCGTCTGTCGTTTCGATAGCTGAAAAATCAAGCAGAGAAATCTTAGATTGGAACCAAATATTTTTCTCTTTATCAAAGCTTTTCCAAACTAAATCAGATCCTCTATGCTTTTTTATGACCATAGATTGACCATATATAGTGGGTAGAGCAAGTCCTTTAGCACCATCTAAGACTGCATATTCTCCAGTCAATAATAATTTTCCTCGTGCGAATAATTTATCCGAAATAACTCAAAATTTTCGCAAAAGTAGTAAAACATATATGGTAAAATGTAATAGGAGGTAAATATTTGATAATCCTTTGATTTTGAATTAGATGTGATTGTTAGAAATACCGAATCTAAATAGATGTAACTTATGTTTTAGTTTTCTATTAATCAATCATTAGATTATATTTAGTTACCTTATTCTATTCCATCCAAAAGAGTACCGGCAGCTATAGAATTACCCGAGGTGCTGAAACTAGGAAATCATATCAGAATAACATTTTCCTTTTAGTTTTTATAATCTAAGAATTGAAATGAATAACTCAGATAAAGAAACTGATGAAGAGGCTAGAATAATAACACACTTTAGATGAAAATATCCGAATTAATCATACCACCCTCACCCCATTCAAAAAATCCCTTACGGCCTGATGCGAAACCACTTTATCAATAAAATGTGCTTGCGCTAATTTGACTTCTGCATCGGTTGCTTGCAGATGGTTAAGGATATTGAGCAAATGCATTTTCATATGACCTTGTTGGATTCCGGTTGTAATCAAGGATCGAATCGCGGCAAAATTTTGAGCAAGACCCATAGAACCAACAATGCCCATAAGCTCCTTTGCAGAAGGATTTCCAAGCAACTCTAAACTCCGTTTGGCAATCGGATGAAGATTAGTCAATCCACCGACAGTACCTAATGACATTGGTATTTCCAACCAAAATTTAAATTGACCGTTGTCAATACTACAGTGCGAAAGACTAGTATATATGCCATTTGCAGAAGCAAAAGTATGACCACAAGCTTCGACAGCACGGAAATCATTACCTGTAGCAATGACAACGGCATCAACCCCATTGTATATGCCTTTATTATGTGTAGTTGCTCGATATGGATCTATCTCTGCAATCTCTATGGCATCTTTAAATTTTTGAGCGAATTGCTCAGCAGTACAGCCGTCAGAGAAATCACCAAGCTCTTCTATGGGACACTCAACCCATGCTTTGACTTTGCAATCAGGGGTATAGTTCGACAGAATACTCATTAGAATTTCTACGGAGTCTACTTTTCCCGTAAGGTTATTAAAATAGCCTTTAAAGCTTTTTGAAAATTGCTCGAGACAGGTATTTATAAAATTGGCACCCATGGAATCACAGGTATCAAACGAGGCTTTTAGTTGATAGTATCGATCTTTCTTATCCGATAAATCGACCAGTTCGATATCAAGAATTCCCCCTCCTCGAGACTTCATATTTTTCTCGATTCCTACAGCATCATTGAGCATCTTTTTCTTTGCCTCAGGATAATGTTCAAGTAAAATATTTGGATCATCATTCCAAATAAAATGTACTTGGCCTAACTTGACCATTTCTTCAATTTGGGTTTTAAATCCTCCTCGAGACATCCAATATTTTGCAGATGCAGAAGCCGCCGCAACGACAGAACTCTCCTCAATAACCATTGGTACGCAGTAGGTCTTATTGTTAATTACGAAATTCGGTGCTACTCCGAATGGCATTGGAAAATTACTAATTGTATTCTCACTGAAACCATCCAATATCTTTTGCTGCTCATCACTACTATGCCAATAACTCATAAGTTCCCTACCTACAGATTCAGGATCTTTAAAGAAGTTCTCAACTATCCACCGAATTTTATCTCTCTTTCTCATCGAAGAGAATCCACTTATGGTTTTCTTCTTATCAGGCATGAGAAGTATTTATTCTTAATAATGATTTCGTCATTTTTAATCCAGCCACTTGTTTTTCGGCAAATTTTCTCAAAGGATCGATCCCCTCTAAAGCATATTTTAAAAATCCAGAAGCCATGCCATAGACGGCTGGTATTTGTGATTTTTCAATCAAATAATAGCCATCTAAAAAACTTTTCACTCCTCCTGAGATTATAAGTTTCTTACACCGAATGGACTTGTTCTCATGGTTGATTTCATTGGTCCACTGAACCATGGTATTTGCATCATGACCTAGCCCACTTACTTGCATCATTACTTCTTGTTCCATTTCTTCGGAGCGAAACAATTCTAATTTAGAAAAGTTGGTTCCTCCTAATGCCGCAAAATCCACGGCCTCTAGCGGTAATTTTAGTAAAGCATCTAAACTTGCTTTTCCCATGCCTTGACCAACCTCTTTTACAATCACAGGATAATCTACTTCTTTCAAAAAATCTGTAATGGTTGCAAGTGGAGATTGCTTCAATGTGTCCCCTTCTGGCTGCAACCATTCTTGCAAGGGATTGACATGGATAATAAGCCCATCTGCTGACAATATATGGAGCAAATCTTCGATTTTATCTAACTCTTTGTGAAGTAATAATTCTTCTATTTGCGCTATACCTAAATTGGCCAACAATGGCTGATCTGGCATTAAATTTTTAACATTAAAATCTGCGATCCTTGAATCATCATATAGTAATTGTCGGCAAGAACCTAAACCCATCCCAAAACCAAATTCACCACAAATGATTGCTAAATTTCGATTGATAGATTGCGCTAAAGCAGTCCCTCCAGTCATGCTAGATATCCAAATTGGGTAATCCATCTTTCTTCCTGCAATAGTAAAGGACTCATAAGGGTTTTCAGATGGTATGGAAGCTAGAATTGGTTCATATATAAAGCGAGGATCACTTTGAAAAGAGGAGACATTTGACTTGAATGCAAGTTCTATATGATCCTTTTTTCTATCTGAGGATTGATGGTCGGCTTCGGTCGGTATGTCTTTTTTCGTTTTTATGCTTAACTAAATTTTTGTTCTAATCCATTATTTGTCATCTACATTCTCTTTCCTCTAACAAAATAAATGATTTAATGTTATAAAAATACAAATATCCAAGGCAAGGATACAGTACTTGTAGGATATAGCGTTATTAAGACTGATTTTTTAACGTAATTGACTCACTTTAGGAAAAAAGAGCGAATTAGAGTATAATTCGAAAGTCAACCAGACATCAAAACCATAATCTATGAAGTTTATCCTTTCTTTTTTGATACCAATCATGGTAATAACGTCTTCTTTTACCCAAAACGCAGACTGCATCAAAGCCTACAATTCTGCGGTAGAACAAGTAAAAGCCAAGAATTACGAAGGAGCAATTAAGCATTATTCGGAAGCCATCACCGCAGATCCAACATATATAAAAGCATATTATAATCGAGGAACTTCATACCTAAGATTAAAAGACTATGAGCCAGCTTCTAAGGATTTTTCTAAAACGATAAAGTTAGAACCTACAAACGGCAAAGCGCATTATTATTTGGGGTATATAAAAATGCAAAATAAAGACTACGATAATGCTCTAGTCGATTTCACTCATGCGATTAAACATGATAAAACATTAGTTGACGCATACTACTACCGTGGTTATATCCAAATGAACAAAGAAGAATACGAAAATGCAATCCGAGACTTTCAGGATGCGGCTTCCTATGATTCAGAAAATTATAAGTCTTTCTATAATGCCGGACTTTGCTATTATAAACTAAAAGATTATCCTAGTGCCATCAATGAATTGACACAATCTTTTGAACTGAAGCCAGATTATTCTAATGCACTTTATTATCGAGGACTTTCTTTTTCGAAATTAGAAAGAGACCAAGATGCCATAGATGATTTTACTCAAGTGATTCAAATCAAACCTACAAAGGAAGCATATTACTATCGAGCTAACGCTTATCAGAAATCTGATCAAACAGATTTGGCACTGGCGGATTATAGCAAAGCTATAGAATTAGATCCTTCTCATATCTCTTCTATAAAAAACAGAGTAAAGATAAATTTAGAGCAAAAGAAATATGACTTGGCAGCAGAAGATTTTGGTAAGTTGATCACACTCGATGTCGATAAAAACATTAGCTACTATTTAAATCGAGCCATTTGCTATTTTAATATAGATCAATATGAAGATTCTATTTCTGATTTAGATATCTTGATAAAGCATGATCCAGAAATGTCTGAAGCATACTACCATAGAGCCAATGCATATGGAAAACTAAATCAAAATGATAACGCTTGCAAGGATATGACAAAATCTGCTGAGTTAGGTTATGAAGATGCGTTCCAATATGTGAGATCTTATTGTGATCAGTAATACTTACTTCAAAACTGAGGAGAATAAAATTTAAAGGACAATGCGAAGTTGTCATTGATATGGGACCAGATTAAAGTCAGTTTTTCTTAGAACTTCCAAGTTGCCCAGATTACTGCATTATATATTCATTGATATGGGAAAGATTTGTTGAGTAATTACTCAATAGATTGTAACTAAATATAGTATATGGAAAAAGGTTATATTATTTGTTTCCTTTTCTAGCTTTCTGTTTTCATGGACTTTTATAAATAAAAAACAACTACCTTCGAAAGAAGGTAACAATTCAATCCAACAAGCATTGGAGGCATATGTGCTTTATCAAGATTCGATTGGGAAATATGACAAAAGGGGCGACACCTTAAGGTTCTACAAAAAAGTGTATGAATCAGGTTGTTATGTTTATGGGATGACAAATATGTCATTTTATTATGGTTTCATTGACACAATATCAATTCCAAAGTTTAAGAAGGAAAAAGACTTGTTACCACAATATAAAAAGTATCAAAGTTCTTTGAATGATACTTTAATTTTGAAGGAATTTGAAGTGAAAACGAAGAATATAAAATTACACATTTCGCCTTCTACAGTAGAAATTCATATAAAGTAACACCCCTAAGATTTCATAAAACTACTGCTTGCTCCTGCAGTATTTATTCTTCTGGTTACGATACTGGATACACTGATCGTATTAATTTAAAAATAATAATTTCTTATGCAATACAATAATTCGGTTTTGGCATGACCATAGTTTCATGCCATGTAAAATGATTCCAGACACCTTACGTGAAATTGATTTTGACCTATTATTTGAAAAATATGGGATCAAAGACTGACTAACTTTCAACCATAGCTGAATTGCAATTGCTTGCAATCTTTTCGTTTTGTAACATAGGACAGCACTAAATTCAAATATCTTTTGCTAATACAGAATGCCTAACACAATCAATCACTACTCTCAACATTTTTCAGAATAAATCTTCTCTGATCATAGCATATGGACCATTATATTCTCCATTCTTAGCATTATGCCAATTATTTAAACGAAATACTGCGGAGTCATTTCTAGCATCTTATAAAATTATGCGATTTTTTAACTGATTATCAGTCTCTTATAAGAGATAAATAAGAAAAAACTTATATAAATGCTTGTTTCAAAGACGGATAAAACATACTTTTGCCAACCGCTGCAAAAAGCGTAGAAAACTAAAAACATAAACTTGTGAATACATTAAGTTACAAAACCAAGTCAGCACGAAAAGAAGACGTGGTCAGAGATTGGCACGTTGTGGATGCGGATGGATTGGTCGTAGGAAGATTGGCTACTAAAATAGCTACTATTCTAAGAGGAAAACACAAACCTAGCTACACACCTCATGTTGATACAGGAGATAATGTAGTAGTTATAAATGCAGAAAAAGTTCGTTTTACAGGTAATAAATGGGCCGCTAAAGAATATCAAAGATATTCAGGATATCCTGGAGGTCAAAGTAAAAGAACTGCTACTGAACAATTAGCAAAAAAGCCTGAAGCAATTATTGAAAGCGCCGTAAGAGGTATGCTTCCAAAGAATAAGCTTGGAAGAGCTATGTTTAAGAAAATGCATGTCTACATTGGTGCAGAACACCCACATGCAGCTCAAAAACCTCAAACACTAGAACTATAATGGAAATAATTAATACAATAGGTAGAAGAAAAGCTTCTGTTGCTAGAATATACATGAGCGCAGGCTCAGGTAATATCATAGTAAATGGAAAAGATTATAAGGAATACTTTCCACAAGCAAACATTCAGCACAATGTTGAAGATCCTTTCAAAACGGTAGAGGTTACCGGACAATTTGATTTGAAAGTAAATGTTTACGGTGGTGGATTCAAAGGACAATCTGAAGCAATTAGAATGGCTATCTCTAGAGCCCTTTGCAAAGTGAATGATGATTATAGAAAACCATTGAAAGACAAAAAGTATCTGACTAGAGATGCAAGAGTCGTTGAGAGAAAGAAATTTGGTAAACCAAAAGCACGTAAGAGCTTCCAATTCTCAAAACGTTAATCGACTATTTGTATTTAACCTTAATTAAGAAAAAGAAAAATGAATATACCTACTTATAATGAGATGTTAGATGCCGGAGTTCATTTCGGTCACATGAAAAGAAAGTGGAATCCAAAAATGCTTCCTTACATCTTCATGGAAAGAAAAGGAATTCACATCATCGACTTAAACAGAACTGGACAGTGTCTAGAGCAAGCTGGTGAAGTGATGAAACAAATGGCAAAAGCAGGAAAGAAAATCATGTTTGTTGCTACGAAGAAACAAGCGAAAGAAGTGGTAGCTAAAGAAGCTAGACAAATCGCTATGCCTTTCGTTACTGAAAGATGGTTAGGGGGAATGATGACAAACTTCTCAACCATTAAACGATCCATCAAAAAGATGAATAACATTGATAAGTTATTAGCTGATGGAAATGTAACGAGCATCACAAAAAAAGAACGTCTTACCTTGACACGTGAGAGAAATAAATTAGAAAAAGTTTTAGGTGGTATTGCGAATATTAATAGACTGCCTCATGCACTTTTTGTAGTAGACATTCATCACGAACATATTGCTATCGCAGAAGCCAAGAAATTAGGGATCAAGATATTCGCTATGGTGGACACAAACTCTAACCCAGAAAATGTCGATTATCCTATTCCTGCAAATGATGACGCAGCGAAATCTATTTCTATGATCACGAAGTATGTAGCTAGCTGCATCAAAAGTGGGGTAGATGAAAGAAAAGCTATGAGCAGTAAATAATAAACTTTATATAATAAATTAAGCACTATTAATATGAGTATCAAAGCATCAGATGTAAAAGCACTCAGAGATCAGACCGGAGCAGGAATGATGGATTGCAAAAAAGCACTAACAGAAGCTGGTGGGAATTTTGATGAAGCTATAGATCTTCTCAGAAAAAAAGGTCAAAAATTATCCGCTAAAAGAGCAGATAGGGAAGCAAAAGAAGGTGTGGTAATCGCCAAAACTTCTAGTAATAAAAATAACGGTGTTATTGTAAGATTAAGTTGTGAGACAGATTTTGTAGCGAAAAATGATGATTTCGTGCAGTTCGCTGAAAAAATCGCTGACATCGCATTATCTAAATTGCCAGATACATTAGACGATCTTCTTTCGATTCCATATGAAGGTAGTTTGTCAATTGGAGAAAAAATAACGGAGCAAATTGGAGTTACCGGTGAAAAACTTGAATTAAACCAATATGCAAAGATTGTAACATCAGCAGGTCAAGGACAAGTATTACCATATATACATATGGGATACAAAGCAGGAGTTATTGTTGCCGTCAATCAAGAAGGACCACAATATGAAGAGCCAGCAAAGAATGTTGCGATGCAAGTAGCGGCTATGAAGCCGATTGCTTTAGACAAAGATGGGGTAGATGCAACCATGGTTGAGAAAGAAATTGAAATTGGAAAAGAGCAAGCACGTGCAGAAGGAAAGCCAGAAGCTATGTTAGAAAAAATAGCAATGGGTAAGTTGAATAAATTCTACAAAGAATCTACTTTGTTGAATCAGTCTTTTGTAAAAGATAATAAAATGTCCGTCCAAGACTATCTAACGGGGATTCACAAAGAATTGACCGTTACCGATTTCAAACACATAACTTTAGGATAAAAATTAAAAAGCGACTCATTTGAGTCGCTTTTTTTATATTATATAAGTTTATATTCAAATCTATCAAATGTATAAATACAAAAGAGTCCTTCTAAAATTGAGTGGTGAGGCTTTGATGGGAGATAGCGGTTTTGGGATTGATGCCAATAAACTCAACCATTACGCAGAAGAGATTAAAAATTTGATAGAAAGAAAAATTGAAGTGGCCATCGTGATCGGTGGTGGCAATATTTATCGTGGCCTATCCGCAGAAAAATATAATATAGAAAGAGTACAAGGAGATTTTATGGGCATGCTAGCAACCTGTATTAATGGTCTAGCTCTACAGTCCATTCTTGAAAGCAAAGGCGTTTATACACGATTGATTTCTGCCATTGATATGAAACAAATAGCCGAACCGTATATCCGAAGAAGAGCCATTCGTCATCTCGAAAAAGGAAGGGTTGTTATTTTCTCCGCAGGAACAGGAAGCCCATATTTCACTACAGACTCAGCAGCAGCCTTAAGGGCCAATGAAATTTGTGCTGATGTAATATTAAAAGGTACTAGAGTCGATGGAATTTATACTGCTGATCCAGAAAAAGATCCAAATGCTACCAAATTTGATAAGCTCTCATTTTCTGAAGTAATAGCCAAAGGATTGGGAGTGATGGACATGACCGCATTCACTTTGTGCAAAGAAAATAACTTACCGATTGTAGTATTTGATGTAAATACACCGGGTAACTTGATAAGTATTTTAGAAGGTGAGAATATTGGAACGCTTGTTTACGGATAGAAATTACTCATAAATGAGTACTACTACAACTACTCCAAATCTAGTCCAACTTACTAATTTTCATAAAAAGGACATCCGATCTTTATCAAAAGATCAACTGAATGATTTAGTGGCTTCTTTATCCGCACCTAAATTTACAGCTAAACAAATCTATCAATGGTTATGGGAAAAGGGTGCTCACTCTTTTGATGAAATGACCAATTTGTCTAAGGCGCTAAGATCTAAACTAGAAGAGCAATATGTAATAAACCAAATTACTGAAGACACGATACAAAAAAGTAATGATGGAACCATCAAGTCTCGGTATCGACTGCACGATGATAACCTTATAGAATCAGTGCTAATTCCAGTTCCAAAAGATGATCGATATACGGTATGTGTTTCTTCTCAAGTAGGTTGTAGTCTGACCTGTAGCTTTTGTGCTACCGGTAAAATGAAGCGAGTCCGAAACTTAGACCCAGCTGAAATCTATGATCAAGTATTTCTTGTAAACAAACAGGCTCTTGAAACCTTCGATCACCCGCTAACCAATATTGTATACATGGGAATGGGTGAGCCCTTATTAGCTTACAATAATGTACTCAAAAGCATAGAATTAATTTGTAGTCCTGAAGGATTAAATATGTCTCCGAGAAGAATAACTGTAAGCACAGCTGGCATTGCTAAAATGATTCGAAAGCTTGCAGATGATCAAGTTAGATTTAATCTTGCACTCTCTCTCCATGCCGCAGATGATGAAAAGCGAAACGAAATTATGCCTATCAATGAATCTAATAATCTAAAAGAATTGGAGGCCGCCATTGAGTACTTTTACAAAGAGACCAAAAATCGAATTAGCTACGAATACATTGCCTTCCAAAATTTCAATGATTCTCTAGACGATGCAAAAAACTTAGCATGGCTTTGTAAAAGATATCCCGTCAAAGTAAACATCATTGAATACAATCCAATCGATGGAGCAGATTTTGTAAAATCTGATAAGGACAGAATAGACATCTTTGCACAGTATCTGAAAAATCAAGGGATCATGACTACAGTAAGAAGAAGTCGCGGTAAAGACATCGATGCAGCTTGCGGACAGCTTGCAAACAAAGGGAAATAGACCTTTTATCACCATAATACTATAGAACTAAAATCCTTGCCGCCCACAAAATTTTAAATTCTTTTCCAACTTTTCCTCACATTTTTTTTGATATTATTATATGCGAAAACTGTTAAGCTTCCTTTAACTATACACATTACAATGGCAAAACTTCTTACAATCCTATTTTGGATAATAATTTGTGGCTCCTTATGTAGTGCACAAGATTTACATTATTCAAACTATAATTACAATAAATTATACCTAAATCCTGGCAACACTGGGGGATTTAATGGGACTCTTCGGGTAGGGGCAAGTCAACGAAATCAGTATCGTACTTTTATCGGTGAGGCATACCAAAGTTCTATGATTTGGATTGATTCACAATTGTCAATTGGGAAAAATGAACGCCATTGGCTGGGGGTAGGTTTTTACTTGTTGACAGATAGCATAGGTGATTTAGGATTGTCTCAAAATGGTACTTCTTTTAAGTCTTGCTTATCATCTTTCCTTAGATGATGACTACGATCAAGTAATTGCAATAGGGGTTCAATATGGCATGCTGCAGAAATAATTTAAAAGCGAAGAAAACGCCATTTTTGGAGATGATATTAGCAGTATACGAAGTGTCATCTTATATGATTGAATCCGAAATGGACGGGGTCAAAAATATATGTCTTGGTGATACCATAAACTGGATAGCGACTGATTTCACAGCAGAAAGTTCTTTTTTACATTTTGACTGGGACTTTTCTTCATTTGGAAGTTCTACAGATCAACAAATATCATTTTATCCAGATCAAGCTGGGCAATTTTATGTAATGGACCTATTGTATATCAATGGTCTTTCTCTAATAGAAATTCTTCCTTAGAAGAAAATCCAACGATCACTTTTTCTAAAGGAGATTGGGATGCTAATTTGATTGTAACATCGCCTTATGGTTGCACTGATTCTATTACACATGACTTTGAATTAGTTGGTACAGAATGAACTTTTACTTTGGATAATATTGAAGTTTGTCCAGGAGAAGAATTTACGGTGACGCTTAGCGATACCGTAGACGTTTCTTCATACTCTTGGGATTTTGGTGACGTAAATGTAATAGATGATCAGTCCCCTGCAACCCATAGCTATGGTAATATTTCTCCAGATAGTTTAAATAGAATAAGTTTGATTTTAAGGTCCGTCGTTACAGGATGTGAGAAAATTGATACAATTTCTATAATTTTCAAAAACGTATTTGCAGATTTTGAATTAGATGAACAGATTGGTTTTTGTGAGGGTGAACTAAGTTTTATTAATCTTTCAAAAAATGCAACTTCTTATTCATGGACCCTCGATGATTTTAATACGAACGAAGAATCTCCATTGATACCTTTTGAAAATGCAGATAGTGTAATCGTTACATTGACTGCTTCTGACGAAGATTCAAATTGCACATGCATGATTACTAAAACTATAGACTTAGAATCTGTTCAGATCGATTATCAAATGCCGAATGTCTTTACTCCAAAAAATGATGGAAGAAATGATTACATCAATGTCACCATAGAGGACCCATTAGGTGATCTAAGTATAAATGAATTCAAAGTCTACAATCGATGGGGTAACTTAGTGTATGACAATGATGATCGAGATAATGGATGGAATGGAATCTATAAAGGAAAAGGATTGCCAGAAGGGGTATATGGTTACAATATTGACTTTTCTATGAAGGGTTGTCCTACAGGTATATTAAAGGGCAATGTGACAATTGTGCGATAAATTATATTTAGGTTACCTATATGTATTTCCTATTGCGCTAATCAGGCAAGAATTTAGTAAAAGATGTTCCCCCTATATGATCCAATATAAAAATGACTTTATGTGTATATTCGCTTAGGAAAACTTCAATCTCCTGATTGGCAAAGAATGTAATAAATTGAATTACACTAAATTTTATCTCGTATGGATACTACAAAAATTATAAAGTCATTAGAGGAAAATAAAGAAACATTCATCAGTTTATTAAAGGGTGTATCAGAGGAAGAAATTATTTGGAAACGAAATCCAAATAAGTGGTGTATGCTGGAAATTATATGCCACTTAATAGATGAGGAAGTTGAAGATTTTAGAACCCGTATTAGAGTTCAGTTGGATTCTCCAGGAAAGTTTCCTCCAGCAATCGATCCAGTAGGCTGGGTTTTAGAAAGGAAATATTTAGATCAGAAATTTTCTGAAAAATTAGAACAATTTGTTTTAGAAAGAGATAAATCGATTAAGTGGTTGCAAGAACTACAAAATGCCAATTGGGATAATTTTTATACTCATCCAAAATTAGGCAACTTATCAGCTGGCTTCTTCTTGACCAATTGGTTAGCTCATGACTACTTACACATTAGACAGATCACAAAATTAAAATACGATTATTTGTCACAATTGTCAGAATCCAAATATAGATATGCCGGAGTTTGGGTTGCGGATTAATAATCTAAAATAAATGCACCTTGAGCTCGTGTATCGTGAACCTTGAAGTTTAAGGAGTCAGCTATGGTTAATATCTTTTCGTGCTGACTTTTATATACCGATCCATCTATGATCAATTGTGTGTCATTCGTAAGATAGTCAAAGAAATCTAGCGTCAAATTACTTTTGTGAATCCAATAGTAATCAGGGTGTTTCAGCATTTGGCATTTTGTAGTATCTATTAATTTTTTCATAAGTACTCTATCGCCTAAGATATATAAATTGGGGGCCCAAAATATGTTCGAGTTTAATTCTATAGAATCCACTGATTTTATGCCATTGGCAATTCTATTCATCTTATTTAAATAGTCTGCATTCTTAGATGGAAAATCTTTAGAGTTCCAAGTAAGACATGTATGACCTTGAAAAACATCCACAATTGAGTGTTTGTATTGGTCGTAAATAATCAGCTTTTTTTGTTTTGAATATTGGTGCTTTTGAAAAGTAGAATAAGCCGTATTTAAGAAAAGAAAACCTAAGCAGAGCAAAATTAAATTTAAAGATCTTTTTGATAAACCATACATAACACTAAATATGGCGAGGTATAGAAATATCACATTATAATTGTCATAGTATAGATGATCCAAATAACTATAAGGTATAGCTTGAATTAATTCCACACTCATAGCAAAGAAATCTATACTCCACTGCATTAATTTTGAAAGTATAGTTTCATTTAATATTGATAGACCACTATATTCAAATACCAACATGGCGAAACCTAAACTCAAAATTATAGTGGCCATTGGAATGGCAACTATTCCGCTTATCCAGAATGAAGTAGAAAATTTATGAAAGTAGAATATGGTCAATGGAAACACTAGCACTTGAGCAGAAAGAGCGACGACGACCAACGACCAAATCTTATCCAACCAAATAGAATCTAATAAGATCCATCGTTTTATTCTTTCGTAAAAGAAAATTATACTGATCAATGCCAGATAAGAAAATTGAAAACTTACTTGGAATAACATATTAGGATCGAATAACAACATCACAAAGGCACTTACACCTATAACGTTATATAATTTTTTATCTCTTTGGAAGATGTCTCCAATAAAATAGATCGAAAACATTGTAGCAGCTCTTATGACCGCCGGTGCTGCCCCAGTTATGAGAACAAAAAACCAAATGATTGTAATACTTGTTATGCCTTTAAGAAATCGGACATACCACATTTTACTTTTAATCCAACTGAATAGAAATAGGATAAGCATACTTAGTATTCCTACATGTAATCCAGAGACGGCCAACACATGTATTGAACCCGTGTCACTAAATGATTTGAGTAATTCATCGCTTGCTAATTGGCGATAACCTAAAATCATCGCAGTCGCTATCGCAATCCGATCCTCTGTAATTAAGTATTTTTGGAAGATATCAATACTCTTAAATCGTAAATCTGAAGTAAAAATTTGTACTACAGGAAGATTATTTTCCGATAACCGAGTCCATTGACTTGAGTCGATAAATACTTGATCATATATGCCCTTATGAAATAGATATTTTTTATAGTCAAATGTGTTTGGATTTCGATTTTCAAAAATTGGATTTACCTGGGCATTAAAGTAGATTTGATCTCCAAATTTTAGATTCTCAGATAATGAATCTAGTTTAAAGTAGGTAATGATTTTTCCTTCACAAGAATATAAAGAATCAATAGAAGACCCACATTTGCTCACTTTTATAGTCGTACTAATGGACTTTTTTGATTTAGGTTTTTCCGTTATTGTTCCAACAAAATGATCGACTTCATGATTGGTATAATGATTGGAAATGTAGGATGGAAGTCTAGATTGGTATATGGTATAACCCATTAGGAAGCAATATAGAAGAATGGCAAGATTACTTAGCGGATATCTAATCGATCTTCTTTTCAGAGACCTTAATAGTAAGATAAGTAAGAATATACTATAGATAATGAATAGGTCTTTAGATGGAAATAAATGTGGACTTTTAGAACAAACCCAAATCCCTAATATAAATGGTAGGAGAATCCTAAGGATAGGGATTGTTGGATAGTTAAGCCACATAATTGTAAGTGATAGAATTTTACTTTTGTTACCTTTTTCAGCATAAGAAAAATTAGGATTGTTCCTGAATTCAAAATATTTATTTATTTTAGGGTACCTCTATTAACTGGCTCTTAGCATTATCTGTCAAGAATGAAGGTAAATAATTGTACCCTGAATAAACTTGAGATAAATGTGTGAAATTTGTATTTTTAGACAGTCCTTTTGAATTAGAAGAATGAGAATTTTAATTATCATAGTATGGTTGTTGCTTGGTGTATTTTATTGGTACGTCTCAACACTTTGTTGTCAGATAAAAAAAGAAAGTACATTATCTGCTCCGATTAGCATTGTAGAGGAAATTCCTTGTCCAACACCTTCAGTGATAACTTACAAGTGGAATGATATCAACCCAATTTTTAAGAATGACTGGAATGCATTGCGCGATTCTGTATTTACTGGCTTAAAAGAGAATCAATTAATTCAAATCACAGGTTTGTACAGAAAAGAGGAAAAAAAGATAAAAGATTTTGAGAATTTAGGTTTGGCTAGAGCCAACGAAATTTACAATAAATTTGGTTTTGAAGAAGATAAAGCTAGAGTATCATCTAAGTTGTTACCATTAGATGGACTTTCTAAAGATTGTTTGTTAAATGGTATTGAATTTAGATATGTTATGAATACATCTAAAATCAAAGAGATCGATGAACGGACACTTATATACTTCCCTTTTAATTCTACCCAAAAGTTAAATGATAAAGAAGTGGAAGAATATCTAGATATTTTAGCAGAGAAGGTAATTGAAACAAATGAACGCATACTGATAACAGGACACACAGATAACTCTGGAAGTCCATCTTCTAATATGGAGTTAGGACTATATCGTGCGCAAGTGATAAAAAATTACCTTGTAGAAAAAGGAATAAATCCAAGATTTATTGAAGCTAAATCAGATGGAGAAGAAAATCCTATTGCGAGTAATGAAGCGAAAGAAGGACGAGCGAAAAATAGACGAGCAGAACTAAAGATTTTAAATAAATAACGAACATCCAATAAAATACGATAACATGTTTACGCTTAGTATTTTCAACGATTTTTGCTCTTGGTGGTGGTTATGGTGGATACTACCATTCCTGTTGGGTTTGTTACTTGGTTGGGCTCTTTGGTCCAAATGGAAAAAAAGAGCAGAGGACCTTGAAGATGAAATTGTTAGCGTCGAATCTAAGATTAAAAATTCTGAAAATAAACTAAAAGAATGTCAAGATAAGGGACGTGAATACAGTAGTGATATTTCTCTATTGAGAGGCCAATTAAGAGAAAGAGAACAGGATTTAAATTCAACACTGCTTGCTTTGAAAAAAGCAAACGAATCGGCAAAACAGAAGCCTAAAGAAGATAAATTTTCAGCGATAAAAGATGGAGATATTCATATTTTGGAAGGGATAGGGCCTAAAATGAGCGAGATATTAAAGGAAAATGGAGCAGGAACCTTAAGTGTTCTAGCATCTAAATCAAATGAAGATTTAAGAAAAATACTGGATAAATTTGGAGACAAGTATAGAATTATTGATCCAGAAGATTGGCCTAAACAGGCTCAGTTTGCAGCAAATAAGGATTGGATTGGACTCATAGAATACCAAAAATTAAGTGGTTCAGATTCTAAAGCTGAAAAACATATGGTCAAATTAGGAATTCTGAAACAATGGGAACAAGACGATCTAAAAGCCATCGAAGGAATTGGTCCAAAGATCGCGGACCTTTTGATATCAAAAGGGATTAAATCTTGGAATGACCTAGCAGAATACAGCCCCGACCAAATTCAAAATATACTCAATGCAGCTGGAGGGCGCTATTCCCTTGCAGATCCCGGTACATGGCCTAAACAAGCTAAAATGGCCGCCAATGGAGAATTTGATGAACTAGAAAAGTATCAAGATTATTTGGAAGCAGGGAAGGAACCTGAAGCTTAAAGTTAATTGCAATCTAATAAATAAATAGGAGTTGAAAATATTAATTGACACAAATATTTTGATAAACCTTGAAGACAATAAAGTCATTCAAGATGATTTTGCGGAATTCTACAATATCGCTATATCTAACAAGTGTTCAATTTTGTATCATCCCAATGCAATTCCAAAGGACTTAGCGAATGACAAGGATGAAGAACGCAAAAAAATAATTTTATCTAAGCTGAATAAATATCAAAAGATTGAAAACTTTGGAACTCCAACAGAGCAATTTCTATCACAAATAAAGAATGAAAAATCAAATGATAAAATTGATAATCTTCAACTATATCAAGTAAGTATTAACTACGTAGATATACTCGTAACAGAAGATAATGGAATACATGCTAATGCTAAGAAATTAAATCTAGCTGATCAAGTGCTAAAACTTGACCAAGCACTAAATCTTCTTGAAGAGAGATATAGGATTGTAATACCAACACATCCTATACTTAAAGAATCAAGCATCAGACTAATTAAAGACAAATTTGAGACAGAATTCTTTGATAGCTTAAGATTGGACTATGGTGAAAGAGAATTTAATAAGTGGTTAAACAAATGTGCCGCCAAAGATCTAAACTGTTACTACTTGTTAGTTGCAGAACAACTTCGTGCTATCTTGATTTATAATGTTGAGAAAGTAGAAGACCATCAACTCAACAACGTATTTAGAGATGCTTTAAAAATATGTACCTTAAAAGTTGAAAGTTCGGCATTTGGAATAAAGTTAGGGGAGCTATTCTTAAATAAGATGTTTGAATATTGTATAAACCAGAAAATCGGATATCTATATTTAACAGTTTATGAGAAGCAAATACATCTAATAAGGCTTCTTCAAAAATTCGGATTCTACAAAGAAATCTTTACTAATAAGCAAGGAAGGACTGAATTGAAAATGATAAAATCTTTGGTTAAAGAAAATATAACTGAACCCGAAAATGTCATTTCAAATCATCCATTCTATAGAGACAATGAATCTATTAATAAATATGTTATTCCAATTCAACCACAATTTTACAAAACCTTATTCAAGGATGGGAAGCATAGATCTCCAAACTTATTCGATAGCTCTCCTTGGAGCTTAAATGAAATACAAGGAAATACAATAATTAAGGCTTACATATCTAACGCAAAGATTAAGAAATTAAATAAAGGTGATCTTCTACTATTTTATTCATCGAAAGAAATAAAAGCAATTGAGCCAATAGGTATTTTAGAGAAATGCGAAATAGTTGATAATATTGAAGAGTTATGGAATCTTGTTAAGAAAAAGACCGTATTTACAAGAAATCAGCTTCAAGAAATGTTACATAAAAAAACTTCGTTACATGTAATTATCTTTAGATTAGTTACTTACATGGAAAAAGAAGTAAATTTGACCAGAATCAAGACAGTTGATAGTCTGAAAAATAAGATTCAAACTATAACTCATTTAAAACATGCAGATTACAAAGAATTGAAAGATGAAGGATATTTTGACAGACGTTATGTTATCGATTAAACCTATATACGCCAATGCTATTTTAGATGGTAGCAAAAAAGTTGAATTCAGACGTAAAGTGTTTAAAAAGAATGTTGATAAGGTATTTATCTATAGTTCGTCTCCAACTAAAGAAATCATAGGGTACTTTACAATAGATGAAATCATAGAAGAAAAAACAACAAGTCTATGGCGAAAGTTCAATAGTGTTGGTGGTATACAAAAAAGAGATTTCTTTAAATACTTTGATGGCTTGGATAGAGGCTTTACTATTAAAATTAATAAGGTTAAAAAATTCAAGCAAGGAGTAAATCCAAAAGTAATATTTGAAAATTTTACAGCTCCTCAATCCTATATATACTTAGAAAAAGGAACAGCAAGTAACACTATATATCATGCTAGTCTTCCTGCGTCAGACCGTCGGATATAATTATTCAATCTGAACCCAAGTAACAACAAAAAGGAGTTTAAATTTTATTTAACGGAAATACCATTTAAGAAATAATACATTTACAGAATGAAATATTTACTATCTATAATTGCCATCTTATCTTCAATTGCTTTATTTTCCCAAACTGAGACTAAGTCTCCAGAAAAAGCAAAAACTCAAACTCAAGCTGAACCTGTAATCAAGACCAGTACCACTATCAATGCAACAGAAGCGGAGCCTGCAGAGAAAATTAATTGGTTAACGTGGGAAGAAGCCTATAAAGCAAATGAAGAGAATCCTAAGAAGGTATTTGTAGAAGTATACACAGAATGGTGTGGGTATTGTAAAAAAATGGATAAGTCCACCTTTTCAGATCCAGAGGTAATCAGCTATATCAATGAAAATTTCCACCCAATAAAGTTTGATGCCGAGCAAAAAGATACCATCTATTTTAATGATAGAGCATTTGGCTATAATGAAAATCAAGGAAGAAAAGGTTGCCATACCTTAGCTTTTGGACTTTTAAATGGTAGGATGGGATATCCTTCTAGTGTACTATTGGATGAGGATTTTGCTAGAATAATGACTTCTCCAGGATATAAAAATTCAAAGAATTTATTGCAAGAATTATCTTTTGCAAAAGAAGAAAAATATAAAGAAACAAGTTGGGGTAATTACCAACTCACTTTACGTCCTGAAAAGCCTGCTGAGCCAAGTCCAGCACATATCCCTAAAAAAGTAGATAAGCCTACTCCAGCAAAAAATTAATCGTAATTACTCCACATTGTTCTTCAATGGTACTTGGAGTAAAAGTATACTTCGCTGCATTTTTCTCAGCAAGATTTACTAGATATTGATCGGTTGTAGTAGATCCTTTTTGTGTATATCTAGCATTCACTACTTTACCACTTTTATTTACACAAACCTTCACCGCTATTTTACCTGTTTTTTGAGAGTTGTCTTTTATGTCTGGAGCATATACCACACCTCTTGAATCCAATCCTTCACCAACTCTCCCCGATCCGGTACTCATTCCTTCTAGTATAGATGAATTTGGATCTCCATTTTGAACTCCTTTATCTCCATCTTTTTCGCCTTTAGATCCTTTGCCAAACAGATCTCCAAAGGCATCTTTTTGATCTTCTAATTTCTGAGCCTTAGCCGCCGCCGCTTGTCTTTCTGCTTCTTTTCTTTCTGCCTCCTGTCTTTCTGCTTCTTGTCTAGCTTTTTCCTCTTGCTTTTGTTTTTCTGCTTTAGCTTTAGCTTCTGCCTTTGCATCAGCCTCTACTTTTGCTTTCTTATCTGCTACCTTTTTAGCTTCTGCTTTCTTTAATTCAGCCTCCGCTTTGCTTTTTGATTCTGTTTTTATCGTCTTAGCATATTGCTCTGCAATTTCAATGTCTTCCTTACTAGCTATTACCGGACTTTTTTCCTGAATTTGTTCTGAAATTACGGCTATCTTTTTTTCAACTTCTAGCTTTGGCTCTACCTCAGATTTTGCAGTAGCTTCTTGAACTTTTGGTTTTTCTACTTCTTTTTCTACTATCTTGTCTTCCTGTTCAGTAGGTTTACTTTCTTCTTTTTCTGTTTCTTCGACTTCTGTCTCATTTATTTCTGTTTCTGCTACTGCGGCACTTTCAGTTTCTTCATTCACCTCATTCCCAGCGTCTGGAACTCCAATGGCCACAACGATTCCTTCAAATTGATTATCTAAAATATTAGAGGATGCAAATATGGGGAGAAAGACCAATAGCAACATAAGCACATGCAGAAAAGCGCTAAGGACAAAGCTATTTCTTTTATTTTCTTTCTCTTGTGAAGTTTCATTATGATACATATCACATCAGTTTAAAGAGTTATAAAAAGTGCAATAAGTTGTGGTTATAATTGAGTATAGAAACTGTGTATAGTTTATTTGGGGTCTGTGAGTACGGCTTCTACTCCGTATCGATAGCAGATGTCCATAACAGCCACCACATATTCGTTGGGTACTTTGTCATCTGGTGTAATAATTAACGACATTTTAGTTTTCCCTTTTTTTATGTCTAATATGCCTGATCTAAGGGAAGATAGGCTAACTTTATTTCCATTTAAATAATAAGTACCTTTCGATTCTATAGTAACCATATTTGGTTTAGTATTCGGAGGAGGAGTCGTACTTTGATTCCTTCCCGGTAATTTTAAATTCAAGGCATTAGGAATAATCAAAGATGAAGTCAACATAAAGAAAATCAGTAATAGAAATATAATGTCCGTCAAAGAGGACATGCTAAATTCAGCACTTACTTTACTTTTCTTTTTTAATCCCATTAGCTTGTCGGTTGTGTTGCAATGATCGCTTTTAGTCTCAATTTACTGGCAATTGTCATCACCTCATTTACCTTTTCCCAAGGCACTCCTATTTCTGCTATTATAGTTACCGTTGCATTCTGTACATTCGTCTGATAGTTTATATCTGAATGAATCAGCTTTTCTATTTGGCTCATTCGAGCGGCTCTTCCATTATAAGTGACTCGACCATCCTTAGTCATCATTACCGCAATATCAGTAGGAGCAACTGTCTTGGAGTCAGACTTTGGCAATTCAACATTGATTTGTACCAAGTTAGAAGTGAGCATAAAGAAAATAAGCAATAAGAATATAATGTCCGTCAATGAGGACATGCTAAACTCTGCACTTATTTTATTTCTTTTCTTCATTATCTAGTTATCTAGATTAGATAGAACTTGGTTCTTGTAATAGATCCATAAATTCAACCGCCGTTTGTTCCATTTGGTATACTACTTTGTCGACATTCGCAACCAGCAAGTTGTAACCGACAAATGCAAATATTCCAATAAATAAACCACCCGCTGTTGTAAAAAGTGCTTGATATATTCCACCCGCTAAAACATCGGGAGTTACATTATTTTCTGATGACATTTTATAAAAGGCTAGAATCATACCCGTTACAGTTCCAAAAAATCCAATCATTGGTGCGGCACCCGCTATACTTGCTAAGGTAGAAAGTCTTTTTTCTAGAGCAAATATTTCTAGGTTTCCTACATTTTCAATAGCCGTATCAATATCTCTTAATGGTTTCCCTATTCTTTGCAATCCTTTTTCGACCATTCTTGAATACGGAGAATTTGTATTTTGACAAATGTTTCTAGCGCCTTGAATATTACCCGCAGCAACCGCTCCTCTAATTTGATTGATGAATGATTGATCAATCCTTCCGGCCTTTTTGATTGTAAAATATCTTTCTAAAAAGATAGCAAGTGCTAATAACGATAGAAGTAAAAGGATGGTAACTATAGCCAATCCCAAAAGGTCCCCAAAGCTTCCATCTTTATATAGAAGCTTGAATACACTAATTGATTCTTCTGCCTCTTCAGCCTTTTGAAAAAGGAATATATGTAGTGCTTGCATGTTTTAACTTAATTTACGTACTAACGTTGGTAAAAATTGAATAATTGCAAAGGTAAAGATAATATACACATATTACAAATATCCTTAATATGTAAAAATACATTAATTCTTCGTTAAATGGTATACTTTAAGACTTTAAATAAAGCATATTGACAGAAAAAGTATTTCTTTTGCATTTTTAAATTATACTCAACAAATTAAGCACAACACATATGACAAAAATTTTAATTAACGACGGGATGCATAACTCAGGTGTAGAAAAGCTAAGAGCCAAAGGGTATACAGTATCCACAGACAAAATCTCACAAGATGAGTTATCAAGCAAACTTCAAGAATTTGATGCCATTTGTGTGAGAAGTGCAACAAAGGTTCGACAAGAATTGATTGATGCATGCCCTAACTTAAAAGCGATTGGCAGAGGTGGAGTTGGTTTAGACAATATCGATGTAGATCACGCTAAATCCAAAGGCATTGCCGTATTAAACACGCCAGCCGCTTCTTCAAGATCCGTCGCTGAGTTGGCTTTGGGTCACTTATTAGCCTTAGCGAGATTCGGACATATTTCGAATAGACAAATGCCAACTTCAGGAAATACTGATTTTAAAGGGTTGAAAAAAGCTTACTCTAAGGGCTTCGAATTAGAAGGAAGAACCATGGGAATTATTGGCTTTGGTAGAATCGGACAAGAATTGGCTAAACTAGCCTTAGGTTGTGGAATGAAAGTCGTAGCCACGGATATGGTCGATATCACCGCTGAAATTACTCAACAAATAGGAACACAAACGGTAACGAATTCCATTAAGACGATACCGATGGATGATATGTTATCCCAAGCGGATGTAATTTCTTTACACGTTCCTTTTACAGGAAAAGCAGTTTTAGATGCGGAAGCATTTGCTAAAATGAAAGATGGAGTTGTAATTCTAAATGCCGCAAGAGGTGGAACAATCGATGAAGCTTCTCTATTACAAGCAATAGAGACAGGAAAGGTTGCAGCTGCTGGGTTGGATGTTTTTGAAAACGAACCTACTCCAAAACAAGAATTATTAAATCATCCAAAGATTTCTTGTAGTCCGCACATTGGGGCTTCTACAGGTGAAGCACAAGAAAAGATTGGCATTGAATTAGCAGATAAATTAATAGATGTCTTAGGTTAAGACCTACATCTAGAAATGTTTATAACAAAAAAAGAGGCTTCACATTCGTGAGGCCTCTTTCTTACGTATTATTTCTAGATTTTATTCTACTTCAGAAACGGGTCTTGGAAATTGTTCCCATACATCATCACCGACTCTATCTATTGGCAATTCACCAAGTCTTCCGTACCTTCTCATGTCTACCCATCTATGACCTTGACCAAATAGAGAGTATCTTCTTTGATTTAACACTTCATTGATCAATTCCGCATCACTAGTTCCACCTGTATAATCTCCCAATCCTGCAGCCGCTCTAATAACATTGATGGCATTTGTAGCAGCTGCATTATCATTGCCAATTTGAGCTTCTGCCATTATTAGTACCAATTCCTCATTGTTTATATATGGAACAACATCACCCAATGATTGATAAACCCATACGTCATAGTCACCACTCAATTCATCCAATGCTAAGGTTCCACTTGGTCGTAATAATACTTTTGATAATCTTGTATCGCCAGCTTCTGCATCTGTCACGAAAGAAGGATGTGCGATTATTGCATCTGCTTGATCAGGTACTCTGAACAAGTTATTAGCAAAATCTCCACCGGCTGCAGAATAAAATCTAGCTGGTCCTGCAGACAAATCACTTGCCATGTCCATGAAAGAGCTTCCTAATTTGTTTCTTGCATCTCCACTATTACCTTGATACAATGATATCCTTGCACTCAATGCTCGATTGAATTGAGCAAATGTAGCAGGAGTGTCAAAGCCAGCCATTGCAGAAGAAAGAGAAAAAGCAAATTCAGCAGAGGCTAAATGAACGTCAGCCTCATCCAATAAACTTTGAATACTGACCAATGCTTGATCGTAATCTATAAATGGACCTAAATTATCAACATCTGCAACGTCGATTCGTATTCCATTCTGAAATTGTAAGTTACTTGCAATATGTAATTCGTAAGCTTGGAAGGTTTTTGCAAAACCCAAATACCCATTCAACTCAGCATCAGATATGACCGTTGAGTTTTGAGCTGCTTCGATCAAAACATTCAAATTTTTGACGGTTCGGTATCTACCGTAATAGGGTCTGGTGCCATAGAATCCTGCGGCATCCAATGAAGATTCACCCTTCCCTAAAACTTCACCTGTATACCTAGGATCTGATCCAGTAAAAAAGTAATATTCTCTACCTATAATGGATACAACATCATAGTAAAACCCAATTTCTTGTCTTAATAAATCTTCAGAACCAGTCACTAGCGTTTGTAGCTGACTTTTGGTAGCATCCGTTTGATAACTTTCAATACTCGGTCCATTCGGATTTGCAATATCATCTATATCACAACTAAAAAATAGACTAAGAGAGAAAACTAATATGATATATTTTAAATTTTTCATTTCACTTTATTTTTTAATTAAAATTGTAGGGATACATGGAAATCCCATCTCTTCGATGACGGAAAAGGAGTAACTTCTACTCCAGTTGACAATCCTCCACCACCAAAATTTGATACTTCAGGATCATAACTGTTGTAATCAAATATGTTGATAAGGTTGTTTCCTGAAAATCCAACTTTTAATTCTTGTACACCTGGAATGATACTTTTTGGTACTGTATAGTATAAACCAATTTCTCTCAATCGAATATATCCAGCATCTTCTACATATGGATCTGTATTGGAACCAAGAACACTTAATCTGTATGGCCCATTTGCTAATTCTCCAGAAGGATCCAAACCAGTGTCATCAAAATCATGCGTAGTCTCGTTAAGATCAAATAATAGTGTTGACAAATTAATGTTGTCTCCGCCTTGTTTCCAATGCCAAACGAATGAAAGATCAAAATCCCCAAAGCCAATACTGTTTAGCCATGATAATTGAAAATCAGGTTCTGCGGAGCCAAAAATTTGAAGTGTTGATCTATCATCTATTCCATCTCCATCGTCATCCACAAAAGTTTCATTTCCATCAGCATCAAATATTGGATTTAATAAAACAGTTGGATCAGGACCAACACCTATAATAGTTAATGGACTAAAGCCTTCCTTAACCATTAAGTTACCAAGAAAATCAGCAAAACCTCCAGTGGTATAGGCTGGCACTGAAAGCTCCGTTACCTCGGCAGTATTTTTCCAGAATCCAAATCTTGTATCCCATCTCACTTTAGAAGTATTCATGACATTCAAATTCAATCCGACCTCTATTCCTTTATTTTGCAGCTCGGCAGCATTCGTTACCTGTCTTGCGAAACCAGAGGATGTCGGAACATCTGCTTCCAATAACAAATCTTCCACATTCTTGATATAATAAGTGAAGTCTACAAAGTATTTATTTTGTATTCCTACATCAAACCCAAACTCTAATTCTTTTTGTCTCTCAGGTCCTACTTCAGAATTTCCTTGTAAGGACGGCACACTAACTCCAGCTGAACCGTCTACGATAGAAGATCCAAGTATAGTAGATTTAGAGCCAAATGTTGCAAAATTTCCTGATTCACCATAAGCCGCTCTTACTTTCAATCCACTAATGGCATCTATATTTAAGAAATCAAATTCATCGAGGTTAATTGCTATGTTTGCCTTAGGGTAAAAGTATAATTTGTTGACATCTCCATTGTTCGAAGATTTATCACCTCTTACTCCTATAGTAGCTAAAACTCTATCATTCCAGTTTAACTCTTCCTGAACAAAAAAACCTCTATCTTGTTGTATGTTTCGTGACTGCGTAACATTTCTATTTCCAGCTTGATCTAGATTGGTTTCTACACCAATAAGATTCGTAGCTTCACCAAGAATTGTATTTCTGTTAAAATCCTCTTGAGTTAATCCAGCTGAAGATGTCAATGATAATCCACTGTCCATATAGTAGCTATGTACTGCTATAGCTGCTAAGTTGGTATTTATATTTTTAGTGATACCTTGTACAGACACTCCATTCAGCCCAGCTCCATCTCTTTGAAACTGAAGCGTGTTAGGGAATAGTGCAGTGGTAGTTAAGTTATAAAAATCAGCTCCTCCTCTAAATAAAAACTTTAAGCTAGAATTATCCGTAGAAAGAACCTTGGCAGTAAGTGTACCACCACCTAGTAAACGATTTATCCCTTCATTATTAGTGACTAATTCCGCAGTCTCTAAAAAGTTAGACGGGGCGAATGGATTGGAAGGGAATACACCATTTGTTGGGTCTGCTTCCAATGCGGCAAATGACGGAGTAGATGTAAATGAAACTCCCATTGTAGTTCCTGAGTTATCATTATTGAAAAATCCTCTATCTGCAGATGAATTAATATAATTAGATGATATCGCTAAATCGAATACTTTAGAAATTTCATGGTTTAGGTTCAGTCTTACAGAAGTTTTTTCGTAACCTGTGTTTCTTACGATTCCTTCTTCATCTTTGTAGGAAGCACCAAAATAGAATTGAGTTTGTTCTGACCCTCCAGTCAAACTAAACCTAGTATTATATAGCAACCCTTTGTTGCCATACAACAAATCTTCATAGTTGGTAATTCCATTTGTCCTAAAATCATCAATGGCATCTGCAAATGCACTATTTAACACTCTTTCTTCATTCCAATCTCTAATACCTAATTTGTTTAACTGAGTTGTAACGCCCACTGACTGTGAAACTCTAACTACCGTTTCTCCAGGTGTTCCTCTCTTAGTATTAATGATTACAACTCCACCGGCTGCTCTAGAACCATATATGGCAGCTGCAGAAGCTCCTTTCAGAATTTCTATGGATTCAATATCTGCTGGATCTAAATCAGATAGTCGATTCGACGGATTGTCTTGATTAGAAGTACTTCCTCCACCAGCCGCCGCTGAAACTAAATTCAGTCCTGCAGGAATAGATGAATTGTCCATGAATACACCATCAATGATTACCAACGGTTGTGAAGATCCATTGATGGAAGTAACACCTCTCAACTTAAATGATAAACCTCCTCCTGGCGCACCAGATGAAGCTTTGATTTCAGCTCCTTTGAACTTGCCATAAAGTGCAGATTCTACGGTTGATGCAGGTGCAATTTCAGCTAATTCACTAGCGTCAATTTTAGCTACCGAGTTGGCTAAGTTTTTTCTTTTTACGGTGGTTGCTAATCCTGAGATTACGACCTCATCCAATTGGTTGATATCGTCATTTAAGATAATAACAGAATTTGCTCTCGCATCTTCTACACTCATTACAGATGTCGTATATCCAACATAAGAATATTCAAGCATACCACCTTCAGGTACTGTAATAGTATAGCTACCATCTATGTCAGTGATGGTACCTGTAGTTGTCCCTTCCACAATTATGGAAACACCTATCAAGGCTTCCCCAGAAGAGTCTGTAACCGTACCTGAAACGCTATTTTGTGCATACATTGCTACACTAAATAGCGATAGCAGCATGCAAGGCAATATGTGCCTCATTAATAGTTTTTTCATAATAAAATTTGGTTTAATAAAATTTTTTCGTCTTTTAACAAATATTATTTGGATTTCATCTGGTGAAGTAGTGATGAAAACCATTATCATTATTCTAATATAGGATAATTCGTCTATTTCATAGTGCTATTATTTATATAATCGTTTACGATTCTCTCTAATGTACGCAGTGGAATTGACCCATTTTTTAAAATTAAATCATGAAACTCACGAATTTCAAAATTTGAACCTAACTTATTTTCAGTCAAGTTTCTTAATTCTCTGATTTTCAATTCACCAATTTTATAGGATACTGCTTGTCCAGGCCATCCTATATATCGGTCAATTTCTGTATTGACTTCATGCACGGAAAGGGCGGTGTTATCAGTCATAAATTGAACAGCTTGCTCTCTAGTCCATCCCATGTAATGCATTCCCGGATCTACGACCAATCTACAGGCTCTCCACATTTCATAGGTCAATCTTCCAAAATCCTCATAGGGTGTTTGATAAATACCAGCCTCTTTGCCCCAAAATTCAGCATAAAGTCCCCATCCTTCTCCGTAAGCACTGAGATAGGTTTCCGTTCTAAAATTAGGTACATCTTTAATCTCCTCAGCTAACATGATCTGCAAATGATGTCCAGGTACAGCTTCATGCAATGTTAATGCTGGTAAAGCATAGAGAGGTCTACTTTCTAGCTTAGTTGTATTGACCCAATATTCACCGGCCTTTTGAGTTTTAGTAGATCCAGGAGAATATCTTCCAGCAGTATAATTTTCTGCAACAGCTTCAGGAACTGGATTCACAGTAAAAGGCATTCTTGGAAGTTTACCAAAATATTTAGGCAACTGTCCTTCCGATTTTTTAGCAATCCAAGAAGCAAAATATAATAATTGCTCTGGGCTTTCAGCATAAAACTGAAGGTCCGTTCTAAGGAATGTAAGAAAATCAGCAAAAGATCCATCAAATTTTAGTTCTTCGATGATCTGCAACATCTCCTCCTTTATTCTTTTTACTTCTTCTTGACCAATATCGAATATATCTTGGGGGCTCAAATCTAGGGTTGTATAATATCTCACTCTTTGCTCGTAATATTCCTTCCCTTGGTTGATTTCAGAAACACCTATTTGCTCTTTGGCCTCAGGCATGTATTCATTGGTAAGGAAATCTTGTAATTTTTTAAAAGAAGGAAAAACTTGATTAGTAATAATGGAAATACCTTCTTCTTTTATTTCATCGACTAATGGTTTCGTAAGAAAATGATTATCAGGTCCACTTTCCATTTGTTGAGATAGGATGGAAAGGCATTTTTGCACAATTAGTTTTGGTACAACCTTACCCTCACTAACACCCTTTTTCAATAACTCTATTTTTTGGTCTATGAAAGACTCTATTTGTGTAAGTTTAAAAACATAATCTGTTTGATCTTCAGGTGAATTTAATCGCAAATAACTTGTTGCATATACCATGCTTGTCAAATAGCCTCCTTCTGCATTTAATGGCAGTAAGTGAGAACCAAATTCTAAATTGAATTTTTGATTTTCAATGATGAGAAGAAGCATTTCTAAATCGATTACAGAATCATTATCTAGTTCTTTTTTATCTATTGAATTTAGTTGCTTTAACCAACGGTCCATTTCGGTTATATCGTTAGCAACTTTTTTTTCGGAATAGTTGGGCCATCCAATTTTCAAAACTTTATAATAACTTTCTTTCGAAGCTTCATATTCGACAATGACTTGCTGAAGTACGTTTTCATAAGAAGGCTGACCAATGGACTCATAAGTTAAAAATAAAAAGAATATGCAAATCAATTTATTCATCAAGAGTGATTTTTTTCACAGTTTTATCTAATCTACTTTCTTCTGCTTTGAATGCCATAAGGTGGCTTTCCATAGAAGCTCCCAAAGTGGAACTCAGTAAAGACTCATCCTGAGCATCTACAGCTAGTAAAAAGTCTTTTACTAATCCCCAATCACCACCACCATGACCAGAAACAACTTTAGCATTTTCTTCAGTATTCCAATGTTCTACTGCTTTTGCACTAAAGTTAGAAATATATAAATCAGACTCATCTCCCACAACACATCCCATAGAACCCATTATGCGTGTCCGTCTACCCCAATAATCGGTAAATGCTTCCATGCTGAAATTAGCAGTGATTTCATTGTTGAATTCCATGGATACAATTTGGTGGTCGACTACATTATTATCACACTTATATACACATCGTCCATATGGACCAGTCTTTAGATATTCCATGATTGCATCTCCCTGTTTTTCTTCCTCTTCTGGAAGATCAAAAACATACAACCAAATCCGTTCGTCGAAATAGATACGCTTAGCAGAATAAGGACAAGTAGACTCAATGGCACAGCCATCGGTACATCTATTTGTACTACCCTCAGGTGCATTTTCTGACTTAAACCAACTCAAAGAACCAAAGGATGAAAGGTAATTGCACGGCTCGTCTATCCACCATCGAAGCATGTCCATATCGTGACAGGATTTGGCGAGAATGATAGGATTTGTATCTTCCTTTCTTCTCCAATTTCCCCTTACAAAAGAATGAGCCATATGCACATATTGTATAGGTTCAAAGTGCTGAACACTGATAAGTTGGCCTAATCTTTTTTCTTTTAGAATTTCTTTTATTTTTCTGTAGTAAGGAGAATATCTGAGCACATGACATACTGCTACAATGGCATCTTTTTCTTTTTGTAATTTTAGAATATCATGACATTCTTTCCAAGTTTGAGCAATCGGCTTTTCTAGTAATAGATCATATCCCTTTTCCAGTGCAGCCATTGCGGGACCATAATGTAGATCGTCTGGCGTAGTAATGATACAAATGTCCGCCATTTTTGGCTTATCAAAAAACTCTTCCCATGTATGAAATTGATGCTTAGTTTCTATGTTGTGTTTGTTAGCATATCGTTGACGCCTTATATCAATGGGTTCTGCTACTCCTATAACATCCAACTCATCTGGATACTCTAAAGCATACTTGCCATAGGTGTTTCCTCGGGCCCCAGCTCCACATACAATCGCCGTTAGCTTTTTTGAAATTGATCCTTCGTGAAATGAACCTGATTCATTAAAAGTCCTTTTTATAATGTTGGGATCATCTATAGGTCCGACTCCTAAGCTTAAACCAAGGAGACCCATAGATTTTAAACTTTGTCTGCGATTTATTTTTTTACCCATAATGTCATCACCTTTGACAATTAAGGTAAGAAATAAAATTGGAGTTGTGTATTATCTCCTTGATAGAATGAAAGTCCTTAACTTTCTATCACTAGATAAATGTTTAAATTATTTTTCTTGTCGATATCTTTATCTTCTTTTATCGAATAAAAATACTTTTAAAAAACCATGTTTTCGATGCTTACAAATTAGAAACCACCTCTTTAATTAGACTTAAGATTATAATATTAATTTTTGAACTTAATATTAATTACTGTAGGCACCTTACTCCTTTGATTGAATACTTACATATAAGTCCATAGAAGGATAGACAGGACTTAGAATTATAACTCATTTTTTGAGGTATATCTGGTAATATATTTGCACTTTAGCAAACTCATGAAGAGGAATAACTTTTTCACTTTATTCAAAAAGGCAGTTCGAGGAGAAGAGCAAGATTATACCAAAGGAAACCTAAATGACGCTCTTATCCTACTAGCCATTCCCATGATTCTAGAAATGGTCATGGAGTCTCTATTTGCAATTGTAGATGTATTCTTTGTCGCAAAAATAAGCAATGAAGCAGTCGCTACAGTAGGCTTAACAGAGTCCGTGTTGATGTTGGTGGAATCTGTTGCTATTGGGATTGCTATGGGGGCTACAGCTTTGATCGCGAGAAGGATTGGAGAAAAAAAATTATCAGAGGCAAACGATTCTGCCATACAGACTGTCATACTTGGAGTATTTGTTTCTTTGGTAACAGGTGTTTTAGCCTTTATATATGCAGAGGATATTTTAAGACTGATGGGAGGCTCTGAGAAATTGGTGCAAGAAGGAAAAGAATATACACGCATCATATTGTCTTTGAATATAATTTTGATGCTTCTCTTTATATTTAATGGAATCTTTAGAGCGGCTGGTAATCCAGCTATTGCCATGAGAACACTATGGTTATCAAATGGCCTAAATATAGTTTTAGATCCAATATTTATATTTGGAATAGGCTCATTTGCGGGAATGGGTGTTACAGGAGCGGCTGTAGCAACGTGTATAGGCCGAGGTGTAGGCGTTATGTATCAGCTATACGCATTATTAGGAGGGCAATCAATAATTAAAGTGTCACCAGAATTTTTGAGGCCAAATTGGACCATTCTAAAGAGATTAGTAAGGATCTCTGCTGGTGGAGCAGGGCAGTTTCTGATTTCTACGGCAAGTTGGATATTTCTAGTAAGAATACTTGCTACTTTTGGAAGTGCAGTACTTGCTGGGTATACCATTGGAATAAGAATAATCATTTTTTCTATTCTTCCTTCTTGGGGTTTATCAAATGCAACCGCTACTTTAGTAGGACAAAACTTAGGAGCACATAATGCGGAAAGGGCAGAAAAAACGGTATGGCTAGCAAGTAAGTACAATGCCATTTTTATGGTCACTTTATCCATTCTCTTTTTCTTAGGCGCAAATTGGATTTCTTCATTTTTTACACAAGAACAAGAAGTCATTGATCAATCCAGCTTGTGTTTGAGAATACTCTGTTTAGGATATATCTTTTTTGCCTATCAAATGATATTATCACAGGCATTTAATGGAGCTGGAGATACATATACGCCCACGTTACTTAGTTTTGTTTTTATGTGGTTGATGCAAATCCCTCTATCATATTATTTAGCAAATTATTTAGAGTATGGCCCTTTAGGAGTGTATGCGGCGATATGTATATCACAAATGTTTATGTCTTTTGCCTCGATTTATTTATTTAGAAAAGGAAATTGGAAGAAAATTAAAGTTTAGTTTTAATCAATATATAGTCAATATCTTCTACTTTAATATTAAAAACACCATGACCGGCATTACAGTCGATAGATATACAACTCCATCCTGGGTCCATTTGTCCTGCCATTATATCAGCTCCAACTGGACATAATTCCGCTGTGGATTTGGTTGAATTTATCAGTTCGATCTTACATGAATTATATCCTTTATCCATACAAGTGACAGCGCTTGTTTTAGGATCGATAGAAACTTCCACCCAACCATTATATGTATCCAATGCACCATCACCATCCAGATCTGGGCCCTTAAACTTGATCCCGATATATGAAGTCGGATTGTTGTTTTCTTCTACTCACCTTATACCAGCAGTAAATCTACCAAAACTACCTGGCGCAGTATTAATATATTGATTATATCAATGTTGATTGTAGGATTAATGAGTTTGCATCCCCAGATTGACTAGATAATTAGGACTATATATCAAAAATGAAGATGCTAAAATACCATAAGAAGAAAGCTTGGCATTGAATAATTCTTTACTAAAAGGTTGTTCTTTGGACTTAATCATAATCAGATTTATGTTTATAAATTTATAAAATTCAGATTATTTTGCCTTATTTAATAATGAATAAAATCTTACTTGATGACCATAGTATGTATCCTCTCGTTTGTATTGCAATCCAATTTTTGTCAAGACATTTTGTGAACTTATATTTTCATTGGAAGTAATTCCTACAATTTCTTTTAGTCCTAATATTTCAAACCCATACTTCAAGATCGCATTAGACCCTTCAGTGGCGTATCCATGACCCCAAAACTCTTCTTTTAGTCTATATCCAATTTCAATATATCCAGAATCCTCTAGAGGACATAAAATAAACCATCCGAAAGACCGCTGACTTTCTTTTTCTAAAGCCATCCACCGACCTAGACCAGTGCCATCATTATACTGTGCAATAGATCTTCTTACTCGATCTTTTGATTCCTCCATAGTTTTTACCAAACCAATATGTTTCAACACTTTTGGATCAGAATCTAAATGATATATTAAGTCTGAGTCATCTTCGATAACCTTTCTAAGGATTAATCTATCGGTTTCTAAATTTTTAAAGTGCATCATTACTTTTCAATGAACTTACTGTATTTTTGAGAATAATTATCTAAACCCTGCAGAATGAAATTCTTCAAAGTTTTAATTTTTTTATCAATTCTAATCGTGCTCATATATATAGGGCTCTGTGCGTTGGCCCCAAAGAGTTTAGATACTACTCGACAAACCACCATAGATGCTCCACCTACCCTTGTATTTAATCTTGTAAATAATTTACCAAGTTGGGAGAAATGGCTGCCTTGTACAAAATTGGACACCACCATGAAGTTTGTTTATTCAGACAAAAAAGAAGGTGTGGGTGCATCTTATAGCTGGACAAGCGAAAATATGGTCGATGGAACGGTGAAAATAATTGAGTCAGAGAAGAATAAAAGCTTGAAAACAGAACTTATTTTCGATGGAAAGGGAAGCTCAAATGGAATTTGGGATATCTCACAAGAAGAAAATGGAACAAGAGTCTCTTGGGGAATGAAAAGCGATAATGACGTAAATTTTTTTATGAGAGGGGTGATGTTTGCAAAGGGCACTAAAACTAGAATGGAAAATAACTTTGATAAAGGCCTAGCTGCCATTAAGGAAATTGCAGAATCAAGAAAAAATGGAGAATACAATGGATATAAAATAAATACGGTAGAAATGCCCGAAAAACATTATGTCTTGAGCCGTGCTGAAGTCTCAATAGATAAAGTCCAACAATTCTACGTACAAAGTTTAAGCTCTATTTTTACTAAGATTCAACCAGCTGGAGTAGAAATTGATGGAATGCCAAGCAGCCTATTTTTTAAATGGGATGAATCTAAAAGAATGACAGATATGGCGGCCAGTATTCCATTAACAAAACCAGCCGCTATCAATGGAACAAAAAGTCTTACTATCTCCGCAAAACAAGCGTTACAAATTGACTACTATGGAGATACTTCTAAAACTTTGGAAGCTCATATGGCTATGGAGGAATATTTAAATGATAATGGACTATTATCTGATGTTCCAGTGGTAGAAGAATATGTTTCAGATCCGGAAAAAGTATTAGACCCATCAAAGTACCTTACAAAAATCACTTATTACCTAGCAAATTAAGACCTCATTGGAGCCAATTATATTACATGTTGATACAGCAACTAGTGTTTGTTCCGTAGCATTATCAATAAATGCGAAAATTGTATCAGAAAAGATTGAACAAAAGTCTAATCAACATACTCGACTTATAAATGTCTTTATTCGAGATATCCTTATTGAAGCCAAACTTAGTATAAAGGAATTGCACGCCATTTCTTTGACAATAGGACCAGGCTCATATACGGGCCTACGAGTAGGAATGAGTGCGGTAAAAGGACTTTGTTATGGCGGAGATATTCCAATGATTACGATTGGAACCTTAGAAGCTTTAGCTCAGCCATTCTTGCATTCCAATAAAATATTGATACCTACTATAGATGCCAGAAGGAATGAAGTCTATACTGCCCAATATAATGAGACGGGTTTTTGCTTGATTGAACCCTATTGTCTTGTGGTAGAACCACAAACTTATCCTAATCTTTGGCCTCCATCAGAAGACATCATTATCTGTGGAAATGGTGCAAATAAATTATCAGAACTGTTAAATAGCTATTCCTTTCAGTTAGAAAATAACATTTCGTTAGCATCGTATCAAGCTAAACTTGCACTTAAAAAGTACCTTTTAGAGGATTTTTCTGACATTTTTCTTTCAAAACCTAACTATCTAAAACCTCCAAACATAACAAAACCGAGGAATAAAGCCTTGCCACCACAAAAAAGCTAAATGAACGTCAAATTAGATTGTCATATTATCTAATTTGATTTTGGTACAGTTTTCGCATTAACGATTCACATAATTCGTGAACAATTAAAAACTTACCTATGAGAAACAAAAAGAACGAAATTGTTACGCTTAAGAAGGGTGGCAAAGAAGTTCAATTGGACTACGCCGATCTTCGTAAAGCGGTATTGGTTTTGAGAGCCGTTAATCATAAACTGAGGCAAAGAATCATAGATTTATTAGAAGATGGTGAGACCATGACTGTGACAGATATCTATATCAAATTAAGACTAGAACAATCTGTAGCATCACAACACCTAGCTATTCTCCGAAGAGCTGGAGTGGTTTTAACAGAAAGACAAGGTAAATTTATTTACTATTCATTGGATAAAGAGAGATTAGCTCAAATTTCCAATCTTGTTGAAGATTTAGCAGGAAACTAAAAACATAATCTATCGAGGAATTTATACTTGAAGTTTACTTATTGAAATAACTTATTAAAGATTTTTATAATATTTCTTTTACATATTAAAGATTTTGTAGATATTTGAGCTAAGGTTGTCAAAATAAGAAATAATGAATGAAGCACAAGTGCGATTCAGTTCGAATGAGTTATCCTCGTCGACTGAATTGATTAGGGCTCTGGCTCACCCTCTCAGATTAAAAATCCTTGAGTTTATCGATCAAAATGATGTTTTTAAGGTAAATGCGATATATAATCATCTCAATATTGAGCAGTCATTAACGTCGCAACACTTAAAAATACTGAGATTAGCTGGAGTAGTAGATGCCGAGAAAAATGGTAAGTATATGCACTACAAAATAAATTACGACGTAGTTTCCAGAGTGCAAAAAGCAGTCGCCAAGTTCATTAAAGCAGAGACGAAATACTACGCAAAAACGAAATAACTAAACACAAGAGTAATACAAAATCCTACTTAAATATTTAAGTAGGTTTTTTTTATCCTATCTATAAGTACTTTACTTACTATATTATTTTTCCATCTATAAGCACTTTGCTTAGACTTCTTTAATTCCATTTATGACCATTTCTAATTGGTCATTACATTGATATCTTTCAAGAGTAATTCCTATAAATTGTTTAATGTTAGAAGTGATTTTGACAACCAGAAAATAAAATTTTACCAAAAAACTAAAGCAGAAAAGCAATATCAGAATAAGAAAACATTCATAGATTTGGTTAAAAATTAGTCACTTTTTTGAAATATGATGAATACAAATAGATTGTACTTTTTCATATTATCTCAACGATAATTAAGGTCATATAATAGCAACAGTTTTAATGTCGGAAGAACTAAATCTTAACTAGACTAGATATTCTAATCCTAGAAGAAAACAATACGTGAAAAAAGATAAACAGCCTTATTCCTCTTCACTAAAACCTTTTGCTATCTCTTCTTCTTTTTTTTGAGTAAAAAAGCGATTGTAGAAAATCAATAGCATAGTTATACCTATTGAAATGGAAGCATCTGCTACATTAAATACCGGATTGAAAAAAGTAAAACGATCACCTCCCCAAAATGGAAACCAATCAGGAAAATTAGAATTTATCATCGGGAAGTATAACATATCTACTACCTTACCCTGCAAAAAAGAACTATAACCACCTTCAGCAGGAAACATAGTAGCTGCTTCTCCATGATATTTTGAAGCATTAAAAATGATACCGTAAAATGCACTATCAATAATATTTCCTATGGCCCCAGCTGTAATTAAAGAAAGAGAAACCAGTAGACCTTTTGCTTCTTTAGCTTCTATAAGTCCTTTTATAACATAGGCAAGCACACCTACGAGTATTATTCTTACTAAGCTTAATATGTATTTGCCAGTTACGCCGCCAAAGGTGAGACCAAATGCCATACCCTCATTTTCGACAAAATGTATTCTCGCCCATGGCAAACCAAACATTTTGAACCCTGTACCGTAAGGAAATGTGGTCTTTATATAGACTTTGATACATTGATCCAAGATCAACACAGTAGCGATAACTAATAAAACTAAATGGGTTCTTTTCAAATCAATTAATTAAGTGTGCAAATTTAATGAACCTAACCTATTGACCTACAAAAATTGGATATAACTACTTTTTTATAGATAAACTAAGGTCATATGTTGATGAGGATGTAAAATTACCGCTTTTGTTTTGCATCAATACTTAATGTGGCATGGGGTACCGCAAGCAATCTTTGTTTAGAAATGAGCTTTCCGGTAACTCGGCATATCCCGTAAGTTTTGTTTTTTATCCGTAGCAAGGCATTTTCTAAATGTTGTATTAGCTTTTTTTGTCGGTCAGCCATGGTATGCAATCGCTCACTTTCGACAGTGCCGATACCACCTTCACTGAATCCTTTCACTTGCGATTCAGGACTTTCAGCAAAATCTTGTATTTGTTTTAAATAAAAATCTAATTGTTCTTTAGCTATTTTTAGCCTAGCAGTTATTACTTGCTTGAATTCTTCTAGATCTTTCTGATTGTATTTAATTAGCATGACTATTGTATGATATTTATTATTACAATATTAATTTTGTTGTCAGAACATTTAGTACCTCTATATTCGTTAATTGACAAGCACCCAATTATGTTCCATAAAAGGTCAGGAAATGACAAATATTTATTTCTTCAAATCTAGTTTATTATGCTTATTTATTTTTATTTGCAATATTGTCACGGGACAACAAATTATTGACAACAAGGTAAAACAGTTTTTAATAGATCAAAATAAAGTTGAATGTTTAATTACTTTTCATTCTGATGTTGTGATTCCTATACTATCTGGAATCTCCAAAAATGAGAAGGGTTCTATCGTATTTTCAATACTTAAAAAGAACACTGAAAAGGCTCAAAAAGAAGTGATTGAATATTTAACCAAGAATGATATACCTTACAAATCATTTAGCATCGTCAATATGATTTATGCTAATATCAATAGAGAACAAGCCAATTCATTATCTCAAATGAGCAATGTGTCTGGTATCCAACATAATCCTCAAGTTCATTTGCAAAAACCCATTCAAATACAAAATTCCAAAGAAGAAGATATACTGGTCCAAAGATCGGCGGGTGAACCCGAATGGAATATTAAGGCCATCAATGCAGATAAAGTTTGGGATCTTGGATATGAAGGAGAAGGAGTAGTTATCGCTGGTGCAGACACCGGAATTGATTTCGAAAACCCTCTGCTAATAGAAAAATATAGAGGTCCGAACGCCAATAACCAACATGGCTATCATTGGCACGATGCCATTCATGAGCTATCACCTCTTCACGAGGACCCAATTATTTCGCCAGAAAATAACCCTTGTGGATTTGGTTTAATGGCTCCTTGTGACGATCACGGACATGGTACACATACGATGGGAACCATGGTCGGTTCAGATGGGGATAATCTAATAGGAGTAGCTCCAAAAGCAACATGGATCGGTTGTAGAAATATGGAAAGAGGATATGGGTCACCAGCAAGTTATGTAGAATGTTTTGAATGGTTCTTGGCTCCAACTAATAGACTTGGAGAACATCCAGATCCGAAATTGGCTCCACATGTAATAAATAATAGTTGGTCCTGTCCAGAAATGGAAGGATGTAATTCCTCCAATTGGAACGTCATAGAAACAGCTATAAATAACTTAAGAGCAGCGGGTATTGTAGTTGTAGTTTCTGCAGGAAATAGTGGTCCAGATTGCAGTACCGTAAGTGTTCCTCCGTCGATGTTTCCCAACTCTTTTGCCGTAGGTGCTACCGATATAAATGATGATTTAGCAGGATTTAGTTCTAAGGGTCCAGTAGTATCTGATGGCTCAGGTAGACTTAAGCCAGATGTCACTGCACCAGGAGTAAATATTAGGTCTGCTATAATAGATAATCAATTTGCTGCATGGAGTGGGACTAGCATGGCCGGACCCCATGTTGCGGCAACCGTGGCTCTTTTAATTGATGCAAACCCTAACTTAGGAGGAGAAGTTGACGTCATAGAAGATATTCTTAGAAGCACCGCAAAATTTCTTATTGATACATTAGATTGCGGAAGTATAAGTGGAAGTCAAGTTCCCAACAATTCTTTTGGTTATGGTAGAATCGACGCTTTAGCAGCCGTGCAAAAGGCCCTACAAACGGTATCTACAACAAGTAATAATAATGATATAAGTATAAATCTTTTCCCAAATCCAACTACTAATAAAATACAAATACGATCAAATCAAGCATTAAATGGTACATTGGAATTAGTGAACCTAGAAGGCAAAAGCTGCTTAACTAAACCACTAAATAATTTATCGCTTATTGAGTTGGATTTATCTCATCTAGAAGCCGGCTCCTATTTGTACTATATTCAAACGGCTAAAGCTTATAAAGTTGGTAAGATCATAAAAGCTGAGTAATTTCGCGGTGATATTTAATATTCACGTTTACTGCAAAAGCGATGGGTAAAAGACTACACAACAAGGTTAACAAAGAAGTACTTAGGGAAAAAATCCAAAATGAGCAAGAAGAAAGGGTAACACTTTCTTTTTATAAATATGCTCATATCCCCAATCCTCAATTATTCAGAGATCATTTCTATCTCAAACTTGAAGAAATAAATGCTTTTGGGAGAATCTATATCGCCAAAGAAGGAGTAAATGGTCAAATGTCAATACCGGCTGATCATGTCAATAAACTTAGGGAGATATTCAACCACATTGAATTTTTAAAGAATATTAGATTAAATATAGCCATCGAAGAAGGAATATCCTTTATAAAATTAACCATCAAAATCAGAGATAAAATAGTAGCAGATGGATTAGCAGATGATGGCTTTGACGTCACAAAAGGTGGACAACATATCGATGCAGTAAAATTCAATGAATTAGCGGAAAACGAAGATGTTGTCATAGTAGATATGCGTAACCATTACGAAAGTGAAGTGGGCCATTTCAAAGATGCCATTTGCCCTGATGTAGAAACTTTTCGTGAATCACTTCCAATCGTCGAAGTTCTTTTAGAAGACAAAAAAAATCAACATATTGTCATGTATTGCACCGGCGGTATTCGTTGCGAAAAAGCGAGTGCCTATTACAAACATAGAGGTTTCGACAAAGTATACCAATTGGATGGCGGAATTATTGAATATGCCAGACAAGTAGAAAAACTAGGCATCGAAAATAAATTCATCGGTAAAAACTTTGTGTTTGATGATAGACTGGGAGAAAGAATTTCTCAAGAAATTATCTCTAATTGCCATCAATGTGGTAAGCCTTGCGATAGCCATACTAACTGTGCGAATGATGCCTGCCATATTCTATTTATTCAATGTACTGACTGCGCTGTCAACTACGAATCTACCTGCTCACATAAATGTAAGGATTTTAATAAGCTTCCAATTGCAGAGAGGGATCGACTAAAACCTATGACAGAATTCAATGGGACAAAATTTGGAAAGGGAAGATATAAAGCTAATCGAAAAGATAATATTTTATAACCTAGTACATCCATCTTTAAAAGCGTCTTGATCTGATCAATCAAGATTATAGCAATAGATGTAGTGTCTATTCTTTTCCTCTTATAGTTTTAGGATCTAATATGCCATGTCCTGATGCACAATTCCCACATGCAAAGATAGTATAGGTGTTGCTTAGGAAATTTTCATTGAAGCATGGAGGTGCATCGGATATATCAAACTCAGGGATAACTACCCATTCGATATATCCATTTGTTGGATTAGCAGGGTTGTTGTCGGGGGGTACTAATTCTAGAATGTTCAAAACACCACATGTAGGTGGAATTATGTTTGGTATTTCTCCACAATTATCAGAAGGTTGAAAATCAGGAAAATAATTTAAATCACTTGGATAGATAACCATATCGCCTAAAAGATTGGTAGTCATTATATCTTGACACACCGTACTTATTTGCAAAGAAACAATTTCAGGCATACAGTTATTAAGCTCTAACGAGCTACTAATACATAACTGGTTGTTGACAAGCTCATATGTAATAGGAGTGAAATTTCCATTGACAAGAAGTTCTGCTGAAGAAATAGATTTTGTTGAACCATCAAAATCAATACAAAAGTAAAAAGAATCTTCATCACATATCTGTAGTGGTAAGTTAGGGGAAGTTATAGTCGGACAGCATAAATCACATTCTGTTGTTATTTCTCCTGTATACCTTTCTTCACAAGAAGTTCCTTCAAATATAACTAGATCATATGATAAAACTCCAGGCGTACCAGACACACAATCTCCACTTTGACCAACAACAAATGTAGAAGGACAGCCCAAAAAACCAGCGTAGCCAGTTATACCATTACAATCGGGTGGTTCTACAATGAAATTTACTTCATCAAAAATGGTCACTTCACCTACATTGGGTCTTCGCCACAATCTCCTACAATCTCCTCAACGTCTGTAAACATGACATTATCTGGATAGAAAACAATTTCTCCCAAAAAAAAAGAAGTAGAACATCCTTGAAAGTCATCCAACGTTAAAGTAAACTCGTCTGTTAGTGGTTCGCAGTCTCGAGAATAAAAATATCCTTCTAGACAAACCTGGTTGTCAGATGGAAAAACCTCACCACCTCCAAAAAATACACCTTGAGAATCTGTCAAAGACCCACCCATCTCCTGCGGACCACAATTCAGAAAGCTAAAACAAAATGTACTGCAATAAACGGTGTCAGGGATAGAAGACAAATCTACAATGCAGGATCCAAAAATAGTTTTCGAGAATAACACTAGTAGGATAATTATAGATTGTCGATTCACACCTTGGTTTTAAACTTAGCTAATATCCTAAATGTAGCTTATTTTTTGAATATTTATATAATAGAACCAGCTTTTAACGTTTTAGCTACTTACCAACTTATTCTCTATAGCCATTCTTACCAAGCCGGCTGTATTTCGAACATTTAATTTTGCTAAAAGGCTTGAGCGATGTGATTCCACTGTTTTAAGGGAAATAAAAAGCAGATTTGCGATTTCTTGAGTCGTGTGTTCCTGTATTATAAGTTTAAGAACTTCTTTCTCTCTTCTTGTGATTTTAGGAATCATTTTTTGGTTTCCAGAAGAAGCTTTACGTTCCTTCATTAATCCACGCATGATTGTTTCTGTTACTTCTTTGCTGAAAAAAGTTTCATCCCTTTTGATGGAATCAATTGCTCGTAATAATTCTTCCCGGCCTGTATTTTTTAGAATATAACCCTTTGCGCCATTCTTTAAGATCTCAGAAACATAACTTTCCTGATTAAACATGGATATAGCCAGAACTTTTACACTAGGATGACTCTTTACAATCTCCTTACAAACTTCAATACCATCCTTTCCAGGTAGATTTACATCTAATAATATAATATCTACTTTATTTTTATCTAAAAAGGGCATCACAGAAATACCATCATTGCACTTTCCAACCACCTCTAAATCAGCCTGATCCATCAAAATTGATGCAATACCATCGGCAAACATAGAATGGTCATCAGCAATAAGAATTTTTGTGGACATGAACGTTGATTTATTGATTTGATAAAGGTAGGTCCTAATAATGACAAAATACTAGGGTAAACCCTCATTTTGGGAATTGGGTGTTTATTACGATATATATAAATGAATAATGTTTCATATTTGTATCATAGCAATTAGATGACAACTGAGGCTATAAGAGAAAACAATCGAAGGATTGTTCAACGAGTTAAAATAAATTTGATTAGTTATTTATTTACACAGTTGGTTTTTTACTACAAAGGGAGCAGTGATTATTTTCTTACTTGCAATTAAAAAATAAGAGTGTTACTACACGAATGACAACCTCTAATAATCATCATTGCTCCTTTTTTTTACGAGACACAAGAAATACAAGAATATATATTTAGGATTGACTATTGTAATGGAAAGATACCCTCATAAAGATGAGGGTTTTTTTATTTTACACCCTAAATAGATTTAACAACAGTGAAATATACAATCTTCATATTATTTCTTTGCTCAAATCTCTTTTCTCAACAGGAATTTTCTCTTCCTGAACTCAATGAGCAGTTAACCCAAATTCAGGATAATCTATCCAAAATAGATCCTGACTTATTAGCAAGAAACGACTCTATAGCAATCAAAAAACAAAACAAAGAATTTGAAAGCCTATCAGAAACCTATCTACTACTTGGTGACTACGAAGAGGAAAATAACAAAAACCACGATAAAGCTTTTGAATATTATAGAAGAAGTCTAGAGTATAGTAAAGTGGTCGGAGATAGTAGCAGATATTATTTGGTAAAAGATAGGATAGCCAACCAGTTTAGAAATACAGGACAATACGAAGAAGCTCTTTCCAATTTTGATGACGTTATTGGCTATTACAAAAGGGTAGACGATAATTTTAATTTGGCTAGAACGTATCTAGATGTTGCTAAATGTCACGGAGAAAATGAATCTCTAGAAGACCAATCAATATTTTTGAACAGAGCAAGAAAAGTTTTAGGTGGACAATCTGATTCTTTATTTTATATAGAATATTTATTCGAGAAAATTAGATATTTTGAATCTTTAGCAGAATTAGATAGTACACTCCAACTAGCTCAGACCGCCTATGATATGAGCTCCTCCTTAGAACATACACAATACCAATCCAAAGCACTATATGTTTTAGGATTTAATCTCTCAAAAGTTAGATCTTATAGAAAATCTATAGAATTACTGAATACTAGTTTGGAGCTATTAGGAAACACCCCCCTAGAACCATTAAGGTTAAATATTTTTCGAATTTTATCAGATTCTTATAGCGAAATTGGAGACTATAATAATGCATTTAAATTTGCCAGAAACTACAGTGATTTGAATGATAGCCTTCTGAGTAAGACTAGAATAGAAGCAATCAATAATCTTACATTTAAGTATGATTCTAGAGAAAAGAATAATGAAATAAAAATCTTAGAAAAAGAAAATGAGATAGCCAAGGAGAGAAATGAAATGCAGAAAAGGGCCCTCTATATTTTAGCCGTTGGACTAATTCTAACGATGGTTACACTATATTTTATCGTGGAATACTATCGACAAAGAATAAAAGCAAATAGAATTATAAATAATCAAAGAGAGGAAATTAACGAAAGAAAGATAAACGACCTTCAGTCCAACCTAAAAATAAATACCATGCAATCGATGATTGAAGGTCAAGAATTGGAACGAGAGAGAATTGCTAAAGATTTGCATGATAGTTTAGGAGGATTACTTAGCACCATAAAGTTACAATTCGAAAAAGCAAAGGTGCAACCCATAGAAAATGACGAAAATTTCCATTTTCAAAATGCACAAGATTTATTAGATACAGCAGTAGATGAAGTGAGAAATATATCTAGAAATTTACAACCAGGTTCCCTTAAAAATATGGGCTTAGTTGCTGCCACCAATGATCTTATTAATCGATATACCGGTAAGGCTTACCCTGATATTGATTTCCAACATTATCACATTCCAGAAAAACTAAATGGGATGGTAGCCACATCCATATATCGCATCATTCAAGAATTAATGAATAATGCGATAAAATATGCTAAGGCTTCTGAAATCATCCTGCAACTTCAGAGAGTTGATGACGAGATCATCATTTCATTTGAAGATGATGGTATTGGCTTTGATGCAAAAAATCCAGAGCATGTAGGAATGGGATTAGAAAACGTAAAATCAAGAGTTCAATACCTAAAGGGCAATCTCCAAATTGATTCTCAAAAAGATGTAGGTACATCCTACCTCATCCATGTAAAACATGAAAGTGTTTAAAATATGATTAATATGAGTGAAACACTCTTACTGCCGTCCCCAGTAGAGCAAATATTTGAAGATATATTATTTGAAAATAACGTCGAGTTATTTATCAAAAGAGATGATCTTATTCATCCAAATATTTCGGGCAATAAGTGGAGAAAATTGAAGCTAAACATAGAGCATGCTTTAAATAAAAAACAATCTGAAATTGTCACTTTTGGTGGAGCTTTTTCTAATCACATTCATGCAACCGCGTTTGCTTGTAAACTTTTCAAAATTAAATGTACTGCTTACATTCGTGGTACTTACGTAGATATAAATAATCCAACCTTGTCCAAAGCTAGAGAGTGGGGTGCAAAGATTATTCCGACAGAAAAAAAGAATTACAAAATTTGGTCTCGGCTAGAAGCCTATCATCAATTGCGAGAGAATCATCCGAATGCATTATTTATACCGGAAGGGGGTAATAGTCTTTTGGGCCAAAACGGAATGGAATATTTAGCGGCTGAACTATTAGAAGATTTACCAAATAATCAACTTAGTATAACTTTACCTGTTGGAACAGGATGTACCATAAGGGGGCTTAGATCATATTTACCCAAGCACATTCATGTTGCTGGGTTTAATGTCTTAAATTATAACTTATTCATTTCTAAAACCTCCATTTATAATGATTATCATTTTGGTGGTTATGCCAAAGTAAATAAAAAATTGATAGAATTTATTAATTCTTTTAAAGATAAGCATAACATTCAGTTGGATCCAATCTATACTGGTAAGATGATGTTTGGGTTATTTCAAGAAATCTCAAAAGGGACCTTTTCTAAGAATTCAACGATAGTAGCTATACATACCGGTGGACTCCAAGGCATTGAGGCATTCAACTTAAAAGCAGAGCAAAAATCAGAATTACTGATTTCCGTCTAAAGCATGTTTGATTTGACTTCTGCTAAAGATTATATTTCATACTCGAAGGAATATTATAATTTAGTTTTAAAATAACTGAGAATGAATTTGTTCCCAAATGCCACCATCATAGATGCAATCTCTGCAATGAATAAACTTGGGAATGTGTCTTTTTGTCAGAAATTCCCAGATTTTTACAATTCTATGAAAAAAGATTTAAAAACACTTTACCAACCCTATTTTGAGATTCTCGATGATGAACCCAATTCACGATTATTTACATGGACTGGCGCATATAAGATTAAGATCAGAACACACGCTTATTGGGTGAATCTAAGTTGTTGATTGATTAATATTAAACAAATGCTTATGGCTATCCAAAGTTAGGAAGATATGCATCCACTCTTGCCGTTGAAGACCATCACCTTACACCTTGGCATGATCAAAGTATTTAAATATTATCATCCCATATCAAAAATTAGCCTTCATGGATGTTCATAGAATTGTTACAAGAAGAGCAAGAAAAAACAAACCGTATAAGAGGTCATATAAGCCTAATTTATACTTTGCAGATTATCCTGACCAAGAAAAATTAAGCAGCCAATTTCATCTGCAACCAATGAATGAATTTGAGGAAAGACTTGCTCAAAACTTAATTAATTAAAGCAACCTTGATGGATGAAAAAATTAGGCACCTAAGCAAATCGCAAAAATATTTCAAAGACACACCCATTTCTACTTTTGCTCCGGAGTCGTTCGAGCTTATTTTCGCTAATTATATTATGCAGAGGATAATAAAATTGAAGAAATAGCAATAATGTTAAAATCAGAAAATCTTAAGAAAAGATTTCCACATCATATAGATAAGATCAGACATCCAAATGATCTCCTTAATATATAAGTAATAAAGACCTGCAAAATTCTTCTTATCTATTACATGTATTGATGCTCCAATGATCTGTCTTTAAATACTTTTAGTAATTCTTTGGACAACTTTAAATTCACTAAGGAATACTTTTGCGAGTACTCTCAGAACTGTATAGGCCGGAATGGCAACGACCATTCCAATCACTCCACCTAGTTGTCCCCCTACTAAAATAACAATAAAAATTTCAAGTGGGTGAGCTTTGACGCTTTTCCCAAATATTAAAGGTTGTATTATAAAATTATCTACCATTTGCATAATTCCGAAAACCAAAACAACCTTTCCTAACATCGGTAATAATTCATTATAAAAAGATACATTTATATTCGAGGTAATTGTAATAATTGCCGCAAACGATGCACCTAGTATTGGACCTAAATAAGGAATTACATTCATCAAAGCAGCAAAGAAGCCTATTAACAAAGCGTTTTTTATTCCCAATACGACTAGTAGTAAACTCACAAAACTTGTAACCACAATAACTTGTACTGCTATCCCTATAAAATATCTAACCAGTAAAGCGGACGATTCTTCGACCGCATGTTCTGTTTGGTCCACATACTCATCAGGAACCAATGAAGAAATAATATTTGAAAATAGTCCTTGCTCTTTCAAGAAGAAGAAGCTAATAAAAATGATCGAAAAAATAGCAATCAATGTGTTTCCTAAAAAACCTAAAAGCCCACTTAATATACTTTGTATCTTTCTGGGATTTATAAATGAAAGTATATTCTCCTGAGCATGATCAAAAAAGGACAAATAAGTTTCAGTAGGTATTTCCTCATCTACGACACTTCGTTCATGATTGACCACATTTATAAATAAAGCAATCTTAGCTGAATCCCCAGTAGTCAATTGTATTATTGAATCTATTTCAATGAGATCTTTATCTTTAAAGTTTTTTTCTGAGTTTTCAATATTATATATTGTATCT
>Ga0114956_1000081_pt1 | contig 52233 bp, 41 predicted proteins | sample MaitaG_FD_87304 | JGI IMG/M metagenome (GOLD analysis project Ga0114956, IMG submission 87304) | Marine algal microbial communities from Maine, USA - Maine_Asex2 metaG | ecosystem: Host-associated > Algae > Red algae > Unclassified | place: Maine, USA | collected 2015-01-05 | reverse complement strand
CGGGCGCGTTGTCTAAAAACAATTAATCCGTGATTCGCATTATACGCAGTTGAACTTTGTCCCGTCGAGCACTATCTCATGTACTCGAGCATTTCTAGAAAACCACTTCCGGAACACACAGGAGTTTCACATCACCATGGCTACACTCAATACCCTCACGACTTCTACGGCTATTGGCGCGGTGCTGCTTGCGGCCAGCGCAACAGTTTCTGCAGCTGACCTTACAGCGGTACCCAGCGGGTCTTACCAGGTTGATCCTACGCATGCGTATGTGAACTTCCAGTACAACCATCTCGGCCTTTCCAACCCGACGCTGAGCTTCGACGATTTCACCGTCGACATGAATCTAGACAATTCAGATCCCACCAAATCCCTGATCATGGTGACCATTGATGCCAACAGCATCGTGTCAGGTTCAGAAATCTGGAAAGACCACCTGACGGGTGAGAAATGGTTCGACACAGCCAATAACCCTGAAATCACGTTTCAGTCCACCAGCATCGAGTCTACTGGCGACGGTACCTACAAAGTCATGGGCAATGTGACAGTCAAGGGCGAAACAAAGCCTCTAACGCTGGATACCACTATTAATGCGGCCATGATGCACCCGATGAGCGGCAAACCTGTCATCGGTTTCGACGCCACAGGAAACCTGCTACGCTCTGATTTTGGTATGGGTGCGTTCGCACCTAACATTAGTGATGAGGTTGCAATCAACCTCACTGTTGAAATGGTCAAATCCGAGTAATTTTCAGGTTCTACAGAGCAATACTGTCTATATGGGTCGTTCTTCTGAGCAACGCTACGGCGACGTCGCTGTTATTTTCCACTGGCTGATCGCAGCATTTATTATCGGTTTGCTAATTGTTGGCAAATTCATGACCAGTCTCGAGGAGAACGACCCACTCAGGTTCGTCCTAACCCAGACCCATAAAAGCTTCGGCATTACCGTTCTGGTACTGTCTGTACTACGAGTGCTCTGGCGCTTGTCCCACAAGCCTCCACCAGAACCTGCTTCATTGCCCACGTGGCAGAAGCGTGCCTCTGGCGCTGCTCACCTCGCATTGTATGGTTTGATGTTTATCCTGCCTCTCACCGGCTGGATCATGGTGTCCGCATCAACGCTTAACATCGACACAGTGCTGTTTGGGGTCATCCCGTGGCCTCACATTCCAGGCTTGGGAGAGCTCCCCAACCGGGCAAACATCGCCTCCTCTTTTCACCACTATCACGAATACGCAAGCACAGCGCTCATCGTGATTTTACTCTTGCACATAGGTGCTGCGCTCAAGCACCACTTCTTTGACAAAGACACCATCTTGATCCGCATGCTGCCAGATTGGTCTTCTACCTCTTTCAGGGCCAAAATCGCAGCGCTAGTCGTTGCAATCGGCGGATCTGCAGCCGCTCTAATCTTGTACGCTGGCGCTGATAACACAGCAGCCCTCCTCGCTGCAGGCGACAGTGAAGTCAGTTTTATTGCCGATGTGACTGGTGAGAAGACACCTGGCACATTCAGCGATACGTCGGTAGAAGCCAGCATCGATGAGTTGAGTCCTGAAAACAGCTCCATAATCGCCCGGGTTCAGACAACAAGCCTGGGCAGTCCTAACGCGCAAGTAGCGGGGTCTTTGCCAGACGCAGAGTGGTTCAACGTCGCTGAGTATCCGGAAGCGTTGTTTGAATCTACACGTGTAGAGTCCGGCGACGATGGCGCGCTGCTGGTCACCGGCGATCTCACTATCAAGGATGTCACCACGACCGTCAGTTTCCCCATGACATTGAGCGATGAGGATGGCAAGCGTGTCGCCAGAGGTGAATTTTCTATTGACCGTCAGGAATATTCCATCGGCATGGAAAGTCAAACAAATGACGATTACGTGGGCTTCGACGTCCTCGTCAAGTTCCGCTTCGATATCGCCCAGCCTGACGGTTAAGTCACAACTGCGTAGAATCTAGTCTCCTGTAACAGCTATGGAGACTACAGACTTGTCGATCAAGAAGATTCTCGTTGCCAACCGCTCTGAAATCGCGATCCGAATATTTCGTGCAGCCAACGAACTTGGCATTAAGACGGTCGCCATCTGGGCAGAGGAAGACAAGCTCGCACTGCACCGTTTCAAGGCAGACGAAGCCTATCAGGTAGGTACAGGCCCCCATTTGGACAAGAGCATGGGGCCCATAGAATCCTATCTGTCTATTGAAGAAGTATTGCGGGTCGCAAAGCACTCTGGCGCGGACGCCATTCATCCGGGCTACGGCCTCTTGTCGGAGAGCCCGGAATTTGTTGATGCTTGCGACGCTGCCGGCATCACTTTCATAGGGCCGCGCGCTGACACCATGCGCAGTCTGGGTAACAAGGTAGCTGCCCGAAATCTCGCCATCAAGGCCGGTGTACCTGTGGTACCGGCTACCAAACCCCTACCAGAAGATCTACCCACCATCAAAAAGATGGCTGCAGAAATCGGTTATCCGATAATGCTCAAGGCCTCATGGGGCGGTGGTGGTCGCGGTATGCGCACCATTCGCAGTGAAGAGGATCTGGACAAGGAAGCCAACGAGGCACGTCGTGAAGCTCGGGCTGCTTTTGGCAAGGATGAAATCTATCTGGAAAAACTGGTCGAACGTGCACGCCATGTCGAGGCACAGATACTCGGTGATACGCATGGCAATGCCGTGCACCTTTTTGAGCGTGACTGCACCGTACAGAGGCGAAACCAGAAAGTGGTAGAGCGTGCCCCTGCTCCGTACTTGAATGATGAGCAGCGCAAAGAGCTCAGCGGATATGCATTAAAAATCGCTAATGCCACCTCTTATGTGGGCGCTGGCACCGTCGAATTCCTGATGGACATGGACACTGGGGCCTTCTATTTTATCGAGGTAAACCCACGCGTACAGGTAGAACACACGGTAACGGAAGAAGTTACCGGCATCGACATCATCAAAGCGCAGATCCATCTGGTCGAAGGTGCTGTGATTGGTACGCCCGAATCCGGTGTTCCCGCTCAGGAAAATATCACGCTCAACGGACATGCCATGCAGTGTCGAATCACGACTGAGGATCCTGAGCAGAACTTCGTCCCGGACTACGGTCGAATCACGGCTTACCGTGGAGCATCAGGTTTCGGCATTCGACTCGATGGCGGTACCGCCTACTCCGGCGCTGTCATCAACCGCTTCTATGATCCGCTGCTCGAGAAGGTGACGGCCTGGGCACCTACCTCAGACGAGGTAATCAAGCGCATGGACCGGGCGTTGCGTGAATTTCGTATTCGCGGTGTTGCCACAAACCTGACTTTCCTCGAGAACGTTATTGGTCATCCGGATTTTCTGGACAACAGTTATACAACCCAGTTCATTGACACCACACCTGCCCTGTTCGAGCAGGTAAAACGAAAAGACCGAGCGACCAAGCTACTGCAGTATATCGCTGACGTGTCAGTCAATGGTCATCCCGAGGCCCGAGAACGCGCTAAGCCAAGAGCGGATGCACTGGCGCCACACGTACCTTTTTTCGACAACGACATTCAGCCCGGCACCAAGAACCGGCTGGATCGTGATGGCCCGGTAAAGTTCGCTCAATGGCTACGTGAAACACCGCAGGTTAAGGTGACCGACACCACTATGCGCGATTCGCATCAGTCGCTCCTGGCCACGCGCATGCGTACCTACGACATAGTCGGCATTGCTGATACCTATGCGCGCGCATTGCCAGAACTGTTATCTCTGGAATGTTGGGGTGGCGCCACCTTTGATGTAAGCATGCGTTTCCTCACTGAAGATCCGTGGGAGCGACTGGAGATGATCCGCGAGCGCGCACCCAACATACTGTTGCAAATGCTGGTGCGCGGAGCCAACGGTGTCGGGTATACCAACTATCCCGATAATGTTGTCGTGCACTTCATCAAGCAGGCATCAGCATCGGGCGTGGATCTGTTTCGCGTCTTTGATTGCTTCAACTGGATCGAGAACATGCGAGTGAGCATGGATGCGATTCTTGCCGAAGACAAACTGTGCGAGGCCAGCATCTGCTACACCGGCGACATGCTTGATTCGGGTCGGCCCAAGTACAATCTCAAGTACTATATCGAGCTGGCGAAGGAGTTGGAAAAAGCCGGCGCTCATATCCTGTGTATCAAGGACATGGGCGGCCTGATGAAACCTGCATCAGCAACACAACTGTTCAAGGCATTGCGTGAAGAAATCTCCTTACCCGTCCATTTCCACACGCACGATACGTCGGGTATATCAGCCGCTACCGTACTGGCAGCAGTTGATGCAGGCGTTGATGCCATTGATGCAGCGATGGATGCGTTGTCGGGCAACACGTCTCAGCCATGTCTGGGTTCCATCGTCGCAGCCTTGCGCGGAACACCGCACGATACCGGTATGAGCCGGGACAAGATAGAGCAGATATCGTTCTACTGGGAAGGTGTGCGCAATCAATACGCCGCCTTTGAGAGTGACTTGAAAGGCCCGGCCTCTGAAGTGTATATGCACGAAATGCCGGGAGGTCAATTCACAAACCTGAAAGAGCAGGCTCGCTCCATGGGGCTGGATTCACGCTGGCATGAGGTGGCGCGTGCCTATAGCGATGTTAACCAGATGTTTGGTGACATCGTAAAAGTCACGCCTTCATCCAAGGTTGTCGGTGACCTTGCATTGATGATGATCAGTCAGGATCTGACCATAAAGGATGTGGAGAACCCCGATAAGGACATCTCCTTTCCTGACTCCGTAGTATCGATGATGAAAGGCGAGCTCAGTCAGATGCCTGAGGGCTTCCCGTCCGGCATCCAGTCCAAGATTCTAAAAGGTGAGATTCCGCTGACAACACGCGCCGGTGCCACCATGGAGCCCGCTGATCTGGATGCGGTAAAGAGGCAGCTAAGTGAGACTCTCGGACATCCTGCCAGCGACAATCAGGTAGCTTCGTACAACATGTACCCGAAGGTATTCACTGATTTTGCTGCCGTTCAGGATACGTATGGTCCAACCAGCATGCTACCGACGCCGGTCTACTTTTATGGACTGGATGTGGGAGACGAGATTTTTGTCGAGATAGAGAAAGGCAAGACTCTGGTCATACGGTGCCTGGCCTGGGGTGAGGTGAATGATCGCGGCATGGTTCGAGTATTTTTCGAACTGAACGGTCAGCCTCGTTCCATTGCCGTGCCAGACAGACTCCACGGTGCAGCCGGTGCGATGACACGTGCCAAAGCCGATCCTGAAAACAAGGAACACGTCGGTGCACCCATGCCCGGTGTAGTTTCTACGGTCAATGTGTCTAGCGGACAATCCGTGCAAACCGGTGATGTGTTGTTATCGATAGAAGCCATGAAAATGGAAACAGCTATCTATGCAGAATCGGACGGCACCATCGAAGAGTTACTGGTTAAAGCCGGTGATCAGATTGATGCCAAGGATCTGATGGTGAGAATTACTGCTGCCTGAACGTACTTAAGCGAATAATCACGTGGCGATTGCAGCACTAGCCTGCATCGCCAACGTGCCATCCGCTTTACGGGCAAACACGTCTACACCCTGGCTGGATTCTTCAAGATCGATGGTGAAGGTATCAATATCCAGCAACGGTGCCAGTGCTCTGAATTCGAAACTGATCAGGGGCTGCTGCAGAGAGTTCTGTGCAAAGCCGGCCATTAACGTGGCTGTCAAAGGACCATGAAAAACCAGACCGGCATAGTGCTCCTCCGACTGGCAGTACTCTCTGTCATAGTGGATGCGGTGTGAGTTGAACGTCAGCGCCGAATAACGGAACAATACGCTGACTGATGGCGTTATTGTCTGGCTGCGTGGGGTAAGCGGTGTGATAAGTGTCGATGACGCCTTAATATGCGATCGCAAGGTATCGCAATCTTTCTGGCTGTTTAACACGCTTTGCGAATCCTGCGCGATGGGCAGTGCTTCTCGATACACGATATCGTGCTCTTCTTCCATCAGCACCGTGCCAATAGCCGTGCCTGCACCTGCTCCTGCACTCACGCTAGCAGCTGATGCATCAGCTTGCGTAAAGGTATGCAACACCGTGACAAAACACAACTCACCGGACTTACCTTGTTTACTGGCAACACGGGTGATTCGAGAGTGCCGGTGTATCGTTGCTCCCAGTTTCATCGGTGCAAAAAATCGCAGTCGTCCACCTGCCCACATGCGCCGTGGCAATTCAACGGGTGGTAGAAAGCCTCCACGCACAGGATGCCCGTCTTGCCCTAGTTCTGCGCTATCACTGAGTTCATGAAAAAACAGCCAATGCCACAAAGGTGGCAACGAGCCACCTGATTCGGGGCAAGGTATACCCACAGTTGCAGCCATTTTTTCACAAACAGATAACTGCACTGTATCCGTTATGTCAACGGTGTTACCTATCCAGTCTTCCAGCTTAAGCGTCGTCATGTGCTTATCCAAACTCACGTCTGATGGCATCACCGTGCTGATTGATCGTGGGGACACAACGCGGTGATTGATTGTCAGCTTTAGCGTCATCATGCGTTACCGGATGAGCTGGCATGCTGACCTTCACACCGTGCGAGTTTTGTACTTGCCTGCGTGTTAGTGCTGCATGCTGTAGCAGGTCATCTACTGAATTCAAAGCCCCATAGGCTATGGACGCTGACTGCAATGCTCTTCGAAATTGTTCCGTACTCAGGCGGCTGGTAATGGATGCTAGCTCACTATCCAGATCACTGCGGTTTGCCACTCTAAGCTCATTACTCTGATAGCGTGGGTCATCAAACAACGACGGCTGCTGCAAAGCATCCACACACAGGCGTTGCCACTCGCGTTCATTCTGTACAGACACCAGCGTCAGCGTTCCAGAAGCGTCCGGAAATGCGCCATACGGTGCAATACTCGGATGCTTCAGACCCACACGCTTTGGCGCCTCACCTCCGTTGTCCGCATGCAGAAAAGGTACGCTCATCCACTCTGCCGCTACACTGAACAAGGACACATCCACATGCCCACCACATCCAGTGACAGAACGTCGTAACAACGCTTCGAGAATACCCGTATAGGCGGTAACGCCCGCACCAATATCACACAGAGACACGCCTATCCGACCCGGTTCTCCCGGACCACCGGAAATACTGATCAAACCTGATTCTGCCTGTACCAGAAGATCATAGGCCTTCATGTCTTTCACAGCATCGCCGCTACCGTAACCGGAGATACTGCACGTCACAAGCCTTGTATGGCTGGCACGCAACTCGTCTAAATCAAACCCTGCACGGCTTAGCGCACCGGGCGCCAGATTCTGTACCAGAACATCTGCCTGACTGAGAATTTTATTCAGCAAGGTGGAATCCTGTGCGTTCTTGAAGTCGAGCACGATTGATTCCTTGCCATGGTTTATCCACGCAAAGTAGCTACTGTCGCCGCTTGCGGCCGTATCGTATCGTCGCGCAAAGTCACCAACTTGCCGCTCAATCTTGATAACGCGAGCACCAGCATCAGACAACCTTGCCGTACATAAAGGTGCAGCAACCGCATGTTCGATGCTGACAACAACCAGCCCTGTCAGTGGTAGTGTTGACGATGATTCAGGTTGAGCGGGTAGTGACGGTTTTTCCATCAACGTTATCGACCGCCTTGTGACACCGCGCCAAGACCATACTCCATACCTGCACGTTGCAACCACAACCACACGTAGTCTGCAAAGCTGCGTCTTATGACTAGCTCATAGCTGGTATCGGGCAGAGCCCGCAATGTGACCTGCGATTTCGCCAGAGTGGTGTTCACTACCTTACCCACGGGGAAATTCACGGGATCAATGTCGTAAGCCATGCTCTTTTTCAAAACGTTGCTCGCATCGGTACCCATCAGCTTCAACACACTATAGCCACCCGAAACGTTCACTATCGCAATATGCCCCTTCGGGTTCTGCGCATCATCACCAACCACGGATGAACGCAACGCTTTCTCGATTGCGAAGCAGTCTTCCAGCGGACACGATAACAGCCATTCGTCCGGTGACATCCAGCGGATACAGCACGTAGAGGTCTCGCTACTTTGCAAGCGTTCAGGCAACGATAATGTCAGTTGAGTTTGCAGCGCCTTTGACAGCGCCGACGATGCAGACCCAGCACGCAACACCAGTAAACCGGTCACAGCTGCTTCTTCAAGTGCCACGGTTGCAGTCGCAGAACCACGTTGATGTCGACCTGCGGCAATAGCCACAACACCCGTTGCACCCTCTGACTGTACAACCGCATGCGCCAGTGCACTTTGCACGCCCGCACCAGACGTATCGGCAGCATCAACACTGTACTGATCCATCACCGCTACACGTGACTCAATACTCATGACTGCTGCCTCTTTGATTCTGCATCCAGAAACACCGGTGAGCAAATCGTTGCCTCAACTACCCCACCTCGGCGTAACGGGAAGTACACTTTTTCACCCATGCGTTGTAAGCCATCCTTGATGACACCCATGGCTATACGTCTATCCATGTAGGCACTGTGGTAACTGGATGTGACATGCCCGACCATGGTCATGGGGATGGGTTCAGCAGGGTCACGTACCGCTTGTGCACCTTCAGGTAATACCGCTTGCGGGTCGGTTGTCATCAGCCCCACCAGCTGCTTGCGATCTGTGCGCAGGCAATCCTCTCGCTGCATGCCGCGCTTGCCGATATAGCTGAACGGTTTGTTATTGGCTACCGCCCAGCCATGATTCAGATCAATCGGCGTCATTGAACCATCCGTATCCTGGCCCACAATAATGAACCCTTTCTCGGCGCGCAATACGTGCATGGTCTCTGTGCCGTAAGGCGTCAGGTTGAATTCTTCTCCTGCCGCGAACAACGCCTCCCAGACAGCCAGTCCATGTTGAGCTGGCACGTTTATCTCAAAGGACAAATCGCCAGTAAACGAGATTCTGAAAATACGGGCTGGAATACCGGCAACCTTCGCCTCACGCCAATCCATAAAACCAAAGGCATCGGCAGACAAATCAATGTCTGTCAGCTTCTCCAGCAGCTTGCGACTGTGCGGCCCGGCTATGGACATCGTGGCCCAATGGTCGGTGACGCTATTAAAGTACACCTCCAACTCAGGCCACTCAGTCTGATGATAGATCTCCAGCCATGACAATACGGCCGCAGCACCTCCTGAAGTAGTGGTCATATGGAAGTGATCATCCGCCAGACACGCCGTAACCCCATCATCCATGACCATGCCATCTTCACCACACATCAGCCCATACCGGCAACGCCCAGGTGCCAGCTTCTGCCATGCGTTGGTATAGACACGACCGAGAAATTCTCTGGCATCCTTTCCCTGGATATCAATCTTGCCAAGCGTAGAGGCGTCCAGTATGCCAACCCCGTTCCGAGTAGCCAGCTGCTCACGGGCTATCGCCTCTTCCAGCGTCTCATCGCTGGTGGTGTAATACAACGGGCGTTTCCATTGCCCCACGTTTTCAAACTCTGCACCGTGTTCAAGATGCCAGCTGTGCATGGGCGTGAAACGTTGAGGATCAAACAGCACATCGGTATTAGCACCGGTTACCACCGCAAAGCTCACCGGTGTGTAGTTCGGTCGAAACACCGTCGTGCCGGTTTCAGCGATAGTCTTGCCCAGACTTCTGGCAACGATCGCCATACCATTGATGTTGCCAGTCTTGCCTTGATCCGTACCGAAGCCAAGCGCGGTGTAGCGCTTTACATGCTCGATGGATTCGAAGCCCTCTCGCGTGGTCATCTCGATACCCGCCGCTGTCACATCGTTCTGCATGTCAACGAACTGCTTGGGGGCGCGACTACACGGTTTGGTGTGCGGTGTAATATACAAAGGCATAGTGTCGCAACTTACCTCGTTACCGTTGTCTGACAAAGGCACATCCAGTTTTTCCGCACTATCAAAACCTGCCGCACCGGCGGCTTGCATGCCAGCTTGTGCCCCCTGCTCCAGACAACTCGCGATAGTCTGCAAACCGGTGATGGAGCCTGCACAGAAACGTTGCTCTGTGGTATCACCGGGCACAAAGCCAAGGATATCTTCAGACCACACGGGTCGGCTACCGGTATGACATGACAGGTGCACGGCCGGGCTCCAGCCACCGCTGGTTGCAATGGTGTCACAAGCCAGCCAATGAGTATCACCGATAACAAACGTGCCGATGGCGTTGATAGGTGCTACAACAGCACCGGTAACGCGCTTACGGCCGCGGGCTTCGATAATCACAGAGCCTGTATGAACCGTGATACCACGCTCCAGCGCCTGATCAGTCACACTGCCGTCCGGCGATTTACGGGTATCCACGATAGCGACGACTTCACGCCCTGCATCCAGCCAGTCCAGTGCACTCTGGTAGCCGCCGTCGTTGTTTGTCATCACCACCAGCTTGTTTCCCGGTACAACCGCGAACCGTTGTATGTAATGACTGAGACTGGAGGCCACCATGCAACCCGGCAGATCATTGTTGGCAAATACCAGCGGCCGTTCATGGGCCCCCGTTGCCAGCACCACGCTACCCGCTCGCACTTTATGCATGCGTTGACGTGTCTGACCTTCAGACGCACGATCTCCCAGATGGTCGGTTCGTCTTTCGCTGATAGTCAGAAAATTGTGATCGTGATACCCGTTGACAGTGGCACGCGCCAACAGCTTTACGTTATCCATGCCTTGCAGTTCTCGCACTACATTATCAACCCAATCCATGCAAGCCTTGCCGGCAATACGATCAGTGGTGAACAGCAATGACCCACCCGGCTCTGCTCGCTCATCAGCCAGCATCACTCGTGCACCAGAGCGCGCAGCATTGAGCGCGGCCGTCAGACCCGCAGGACCCGCCCCGACGACCAGCACGTCCACGTGATGATGCATGTGATCATAACGATCCACATCAGGCACCATCGGACTGCGACCCAGACCTGCCGCTTTGCGGATGAACTTCTCGTAGGTCTCCCAGCGTGACTTGGGCCACATGAAAGTCTTGTAGTAAAAACCGGGGGACATCAAGCTGCCACCAAGTTTGCCCACCAGTCCCATCAGATCCGTATCGCTACTGGGCCAGCCATTCACAGGCTTGCACACAAGACCGTTGTACAAGCCTTGCTCGGTCGCCTTGATATTGGGGGTCTGCGTCGCCTCGCTGGAACCTAGCTGCAACACGGCATTAGGTTCTTCCACACCCGCAGTCATGATGCCACGCGGCCGGCCGTACTTGAAACTGCGGCCCACAATATCAACACCGTTCGCCAACAGCGCAGACGCCAGCGTATCGCCCTCATAGCCCATCATGCGGCGACCATCAAAGGTAAATACCAGTGGCTTGTTGCGATTGATACGACCACCGTTGGCAAGACGATTACGTTGCTGCACCTTGAGCTGATGCCGAGTCATCATGAGCGCGGCTCCGGCTTAGCTGTGTTGTGCTGGTCTGCCAGATTCAAGGCAGAACCGGTTGGCCCGACAACAGGATTGTCACCTAGATCAAGCGTTTCTCCGCTTTTATACGTGGCGTAGATCTCATACGTTTGCGTGTTACGCGCAATATTGAAGTACTTGCGACAACCGGCAGCGTGTACCCACAATTCACGATGTTCGCCGCGCGGGTTCTTTCTGAAGTACAGGTAGTTTCCCCACTGTCCATCAGTGACTGAGTCCGGGTCGAGCGGTCGGGCCAGGTGCGCCTGGCCTGCTGCGTGAAACTCCTCTTCCTCACGATGTTCGCCACAATAAGGGCAGTGAATTAGAAACATGTCGGTAGTTATCTGTTGGATTGAACGACTGAACAGCGAAACGGTGACCCCGATATTCGCTGTCTGCTCAGATTAATCGTGCTAGCAATCAGCTAGCACAGTAAGTAGCCATGAGTCATACAAGCCTAGTGTGCCACGCCAGCTGCACCATGCTCATCGATCAGAGCGCCATCATGAAAGCGCCAGTAGTTGAATGCCTTGCTCAGCGCGTTCGGCTCACCGGTGGCCAGCATGTCGGCAAACACATGACCTGAACCTGGCGTAGCCTTGAAACCACCCGTGCCCCAACCGCAATTGAAAAACAGGTTTTCAACCGGGGTTTTGGAAATGATGGGACAGGCATCCGGAGTGGTATCCACAATACCGCCCCACTGACGATTCATGTGTACACGAGACACGATCGGGAACAGTTCGAGAATGGCATGCATGGTGTGTTCAATCACCGGAAACGATCCACGCTGACCATAGCCCACATAACCATCGATACCGGCACCGATCACAAGATCACCCTTGTCCGATTGCGACATGTATCCGTGTACGGCATTGGACATGACAACGGTATCCAGTATCGGCTTGATAGGCTCAGACACATAGGCTTGCAATGGATGAGACTCAATGGGCAGTTCAAAGCCTGCGTAGCCAGCCAGCACACCTGAGTTACCGGCCGTGACACATCCGATTCTCCCCGCCTTTATTTCACCGTGCTGTTTTGTCATGACACCCACTGCCGCACCATCTTCCACGACGATATCGGTGACTTCGGTCTGCTGGATGATGTCTACACCGTAGCTGTCTGCACCTCTGGCAAATCCCCAGGCAACGGCATCGTGCCTTGCCACACCCGCACGCGGCTGCCATGACGCACCGAGAATGGGATAACGAGTTGATCCGGAGCAATCCATGATAGGCACAATCTCCTGGCACTGCTGAGCGTCCAGCACCTCTCCGTCGATACCATTAAGCCGGTTCGCATTGACTCGACGCTGAATGTCACGCATGTCCTGCAGGTTATGCCCCAGATTCATGACACCGCGCTGCGAGAACATGACGTTGTAGTTGAGCTCCTGCGACAACCCTTCCCACAACTGCATTGCGTGCTCATAGAGATGAGCTGCTTCATCCCACAGGTAGTTGGAGCGCACGATAGTGGTATTACGTCCGGTATTACCGCCGCCTATCCAGCCTTTCTCAATGACGGCAACGTTAATCTTGTCATGCTTTTTAGCCAGATAGAACGCAGTGGCCAGTCCATGCCCACCACCACCGACAATAATGATGTCGTAGTGCTTCTTCGGCGTAGGATTGCGCCACATGCGCTGCCAGTGTTCCTGATGCTTGAACGCCTGTTTGACCAGACCAAAACCGGAAAATCGACTCATGACGCTATGCTCGAGGAGGTGTGTTCATGTCTATCGGATTGCGCGGCGGTGAAGCCGCTCAGTCAGTAGCGGCCGCACTCTACGCCACTTTCAACTGCCACGTATTGTGACCGCCCACTGTAAAGCGTAGGTGACTGAACACGCACATTTTTTGCCTTTTTGCGTCACTTCTGGCATTTTGCGACTATCAGAGCCATTCATCAGCTTATGAACAATGATTCAGACGTGGAGAATTCAATCAGGAAAGCTGAATTCACCGTCGGCTTTTTGCTGCAACCGCATTTCTCACTGCTGGCTTTTACAGCCGCCGCCGATGCACTGACCACGGCTAATCTGGTCATTGGGAAACCGCGATTCAGCTTCCAGACGCTGACCCTGGGCGCGCCACGTGTGGTCAGTGATCTGAGCATCATGATCCCGTGTGATCGCGCCTTGCCTCGTGCAAAATCCTATCGCGGCAACAGCGCAAAGGCTTCAGACTATCGACACGCCGAACGCTCAGTGAACAGCGTGGACGCTCTATTGTCGGGTATTGACTTACTGCTGGTCTGTGGTGGCTATCGATGCAAGCTGCAGCAAAACCGCCACACCAGTCAGGTACTTCAGGAGGCAGCAGATAAAGGTATTGCCCTTGGCGGTCTATGGAATGGCGTTTGTAGTGTGGCCTATGCAGGACTGATGGAGGGTTTCGGTTGCGCTATGCACACGGACAATCATGACTTTGCCAGGCAGCAGTTTCCAAACATGCAGGTACGCACGGATACCATGGTCATAGACCGTGATCGCCTGTCGGCAGCAGGTCCTAACAGCGCATTTGATCTGATACTGTCGGTCATACAACGACAAGACTGTGTAACAACGGTGGAGCAGATTCGCAGAATACTTAAAGCCGACACCAGCACTGATGAATCAGTTACCGTGGCTCTGCAGCGCGATGAGGAACACCTCTATCCGCAGAACTTACGTGATGCCTTGCAGTTCATGCGCAGTAACCTGACAAATCCGGTCGACAAACAGAATGTTGCTCGCCATATCAACAAGTCTCCTCGCGCTATGGAACGTCTTTTCCAGCGACATATTAATACAAGCCCGTCTCGCTACTATCTGATATTGCGATTGCAAAAGGCCCACGAATTACTAGCCAGTACAAATCAGAGTATCGAGGAAATCAGTAGAGCCTGCGGATTTATCAGCGGAGCTCATTTCAGCCGCGCCTTCACTCAACGCTACGGCGGTGCCCCGAGCAAGCTGCGCAAGGTAGTCAATCAGGTACTGGATACCTAGGCACGAAAGGCACTTACTTCAGCTCGTCATTCCTAGCGCGAATTGAACACGGCCCAACACTCGGATCGCAGCTCTTGCAGCGACACAGGCTTTTTGAAGTAACGGTGTATGCGCAGATGGGTTGTCTGCAATTTTAACTGGTGCACACTATTGCCGGTATAGAACATCACTACGCAATCGCTGCTCCTGTCCAGGGCATAGGAAGCAATGTCTATTCCCGAAAGACTCTCGTTCAAATCCCAATCGCTTAAAATGATGCGTGGCACCCTTACGTCCAGCTCCTGTAAGGCTTCAGTTGAGCTCAGCACACCGTGCGCTTTAAGCCCCATACGCTGAAACATAGACAATAAGGCGTCTCTGGATTGCTTATTGTCTTCTACTACCAGGATGTCCACTTATCGCCCGCCTCACTCCGGAATTAGATGCCATTACTCATACCCTTAACGGCATATGGCAAGTGTGGCTCCAAGCCAGCTGCCTAACCATTAAGCTGGGTTCACATTAATACATACAGAACCCAGCAACACTGGAATGTAACGATTATCCAGTACTGACATTCGCCGTTCTACCTCAGGTGAGTGAGCCGGGCCTCAGCCATCGTCTGATCCACTGACGGAGCGCGCGGGAATACGAAGTCTCACCGTGGTACCCGCCCCCTCTTCAGACTCTATCTCAATCGTACCCCCGAGCTCAGATACCGCTTCATCAACCAGATAAAGGCCTAGGCCATGGCCTGCAACATTATGGTCATCATCCAGGTCTGCATGAGCACGAACGCGTAATTTGAATACCTCGTCTAGTTTGTCGGCAGGAATGCCCAGACCGTTGTCCGAGATACTGATTTGCACATTAACGTCGTCCATGTCCAGGCGATCAACACGGATGACACGTTCTGGTTTTTGCCGATCGCTGTACTTAATGGCATTGGAAAAAAGATTCGTCAGTATCAGTTTAAGCTTACCGGTTTCGATAGACAATGCACCTAGTGAATCCGGGATGATCAGTTTGACGCCGGAGTCGTCCAGTGCCTCTGTCAGCTGCGTTTTAAGGTCCTCTATCAGGGGGGCAAGTTCAACCTCCTGACGCACAGGATCGTCCCGACCTGCGGGAGAGTCGACAGCCACCAGATCGTCGATGTCGTTGACCACCGATGCTGCCTGCACCAGTGCACTACGAATACGCTGCATCTCATCGTAAGCTTCCGGGTCCAGCGAGGTAGATTCGCTCACCCACTCGATTCCCAGCAACGCACTATTCAGTGAGGAGCGTATTTCGTGGCCCACAAGATGATTGTACGACGCAAGACGGGTTGTCTGATCCTCAATGGTAGCCATGTAACGCTCAGCAAAAGCATCCACTGTAAACTGCAGGATCTGCCTGATGATGGAATTGATCAACTCACTGGCACCCAGTGCATCAGCAACATCCACAACCCCGTCATAGGTGTCTGTGGCCTGACTGAGGTGCTCTTCTAGAATAATGGCCAGAATGTCGTACTCACGCAGGAGCTGGCTTATGGAGGCTTTTTGCTGATGTCTCAGTGCACCCAGTTGCAGCGCTTTTCTGCTGATCACCGAGTTCACCAGCGCAAGATTGCTGTTTCCGGAACCGACAATGGTGCCGATCTCCTCGATCATCGTGGGAATATGGTCAAGGTACTCCACGGTGGGGAAAATATCTGCCAACTCTTCCTGCACGACCGGTACAAGTTTCGATAGCCAGGTTTCAGCTATCTGACGGCTTTGAGCCTGTATGCTTCTGGCAACGTGCTGACGGTATAGCGATATCACGATATCTTCTGTAAAGCCTGTTTCTGACACTTGAGGCTCGGACATAGATCCGAGTACGTATAGTCGGTACTGGGTCGCAGGGATGGCAGCGTGTGAGCATATTTTACACACGTTCCCCCTTCAGATTTTAGTAATACCACACTGTCGGGTGGTGTGGTAGTTCTGCCTTACGCAGTACGTTTCCACGCATTCCTGCAACATGACCGATAAAGGCAATTTAATGAACGAGAACGGCATCGACTCTCTGGAGGATGTACAAATGAGCGCACTCCAGACACTGTCTTCGATGATCAGGAGTTTTGTCGACCACCTGCCCTACATCGCAGGCGGCATAGTCGTTCTACTACTTACCTGGGGTTTATCAGCTTTACTGAATTACAGCGGATCAAAACTACTGGGAAACTGGCACAAGCGAGAATCCGTCAAGGAGCTCATCATCAGACTGACGGGTATCGTGATCTGGGTGCTGGGACTGTTGCTCGCAGCAATCATCCTGTTTCCCGGCCTTACACCTTCCAAGGCCCTGGGCGGTTTAGGACTGGTCTCCATTGCAGTGGGACTGGCGTTTAAGGACATTTTCGAAAACTTTTTTGCTGGCATTCTTATTCTCTGGCGATTTCCATTCGAACGGGGCGACTTTATCGAATGTCAGGGTCTGGAGGGCAAGGTTGAGAAAGTCATGGTGAGAATGAGCTACATAAGAGAGACCAACGGGGAGCTAACCGTCGTGCCCAACTCCTTCCTGTTTAAGAATCCGGTGACCGTCCTCACGAGCCTGCCGGATCGACGCGTCATGCTCATGACTGGCGTGGCCTATGATGTAGACATCAAACAGGCGGTAGACGTGATAACCGGCGCTATGGAATCGTGCGAGTCGTTAACGAAGGACAAACCGATACAGGTGTTCCCGAAAGGCTTTGGCGACAGCAGTATCGACATTGAACTGGCCTGGTGGACGGATTCAACGCCGTTAGGAGTGCGCGAGTCCAGAGCAGAGGTAGTCACCGCCGTCAAGCGTGCGCTGGATGATGCCGGTATTGAAATTCCATTCCCGTATCGCACACTGACGTTCAAGGAGCCGTTGCCTGTTACCCAGACCAGTGCGCCATAGTAATGAGTATGGTCCGTTGACCCGACCACCGGCATGAAGGCGAAGCTGATCAAGTTTTTAGAGGACCTACGCGCCAGCTACTGGTTCGTACCCATGTGCATGGTCATGGGCGCGCTGTTTCTGGCGGTAGGTGCACGCAAGCTGGACGCCTCGGCAATGGCTGACACCATCCCGAACTTGCAGTGGCTTCAAGCGCTAGGTCCGGACGATGCACGCACCATACTCAGTGTTATAGCCACCGGAGTACTGGGTGTAGCAGGCGTAACCTTTTCGATCACCATTGTGGCTGTCTCCTTTGCCAGTTCAAATTTCGGCCCGAGGCTGATAGGCAATTTCATGAGAGATCGAGGCAGTCAGTTTACGCTCGGTACATTCATAGGCACGTTTGTATATAGCCTGTCCATTCTGTCGAACATTCACGCCTCGTCAACGTCATCACAAGGTGTCGAAATAGCGGCATTTGTCCCCCATCTGAGCATCCTGCTGGCACTGCTACTGATGCTGGCCTCAATAGCAATACTCATCTTCTTCATTCACCATATTGCTGAGATTATCAATATAGAGAATATTATTGCGGCCATAGGCCTGAGACTCAAAGAACGAATCAATGATGTGTATCCGGGTACTGAACCTTCAGAAGAGATGCTCTCGAGAGATTTTACCAACATCATAGTAGACATGGAACTTCATGCCGTCGACGCCAATCGCATCGGGTATGTTCAAGCTATCAACCATGAAAAGCTGGCCGCGGTGGCTGCTTCAAACGACGTATATGTCAGCGTCCACTATAGACCCGGAGATTTTGTCAGTAACCACGACTGCATGATGTCAGTCTGGTCCGAACACACTCAGTACATACCGGCGGATGAACTGCGTCAGTGTTTTGTAACTGATCAGCAACGTACGGAACATCAGAACGTACTGTTTCTGGTCGAACAGCTCGGTGAGGTTATTGCACGCGCTCTATCACCGGGTGTGAACGATCCATTCACCGCCATTAGCTGCCTCAACTGGTACCGAACAGCATTGTTCGAATACCTGGCTGCACACAAGGATCAACCAGACAATCAACAATGGCATCGACGACGTATTCAGCTGCTACCTGTAACTTTCGAACGCCTCACATCAGTCATGTTCGAACAAACACGACAGTACATCGCCAGTGATACTAACGTGGTGCTGCACACGCTGGCTCTCTTGACAGAGTGCGCCTCATTTGCAGGACCTGGCTCACACCAGCAAATGCTTGAAATTCACCTTGAAAATATCCAGCAGGCTGCCATCGAAACACTTGGCGACAGCATAGAGACCCGCCTGGTTTCACGGCGCTTCTCCGAGGCTAGACAGATTATCAGCACGGGCCTGCAGCCGGGGTTGGACAAACAGCAACACAGCTGGTTTGGCGGCAGCGCATGACGCTTTTGTAAAATGACGCGTGGTGTATCTGAGCCCATAACGATCATGGGAACGATGCTTGACCTGGCGATAGGCCCTAACTGACCGACGCTCTACTCTGCCTCGAGTTCCGGGGCGGAGCTTCGGCCCGAAATGAAGTGACCCAGTGATTTTAGTGACGTGATGTGCTCGCACAACACGTTGACAAAGACCAGAATAGGCACCGCCATGAGAGCGCCGGCAAGGCCCCATAGCCAGCCCCAGAACGCAACACTCAAAAATACAGCAACGATATTGACTTGTAATCTGCGACCCACGATGTAGGGCGTAATGACGTTGCCTTCAAGGGCACTGCATGCGTAGTAGATCAGCGGCGGTATCAAGGCTGCGCCCAATGTGTCAAAGACTCCCAGCGAGGCGGTAGCCAGCAACAAGGCACCAATCACGGCGCCCAGAAAGGGTAGAAAATTAAACACCGCGGCAATGACGCCCCAGAGTAGAAAACTCGGCGAACCGTAGGCGTAGAGTAGAGTGGCAATACAAACGCCCAGAACTATATTAATCAGTGTAATCGTGAACAGATAACGCGATACATTCCTTTCAATATCGTAGACGATCCGCAGCGCTTTTTTCTTGTCACTTAGCCTCGGTATAGAGGACACCAGCTTTTCGTAAAACAGGTTGCCTGAACCCAGAATAAATACACTCAGCACTAGCGCGATAAACAGCGACGTTAGCCCTGTTGCTAACGTGGACGCCGCCGACGAAATAATACCCGGCCCTTCAACAACCACCTGACTGACCCCCTGCTTGGGTTTACTACCAGCAAGATCCTGAACCTGGTCTCCCGCGCTAGAGATCTCGTCAATCGTATCCTGATAGGGGCGAATATGTTCGACGACCCGCTCACCTATTTTGGGCAACGAGTTGAACAGTTCACGCAAAGGCTCGCTAAGAGTTGCCATGCCGCTGTATAGGACACCGCTGCTGAGCAGAACAACCAGCAACGCACCTACAGGGGCTGGAATTTTAAATGATTGCAGGAAACGCACGACCGGTGACAGGGTCAGGGTAATCAACAGGCCAAGAACAACCGGCATGATAATCTCTTTACCGAAATAGAAAATGATGCCGGATATAAGGACTGCCACATACACCAGCACCCGCCGGATCGCTCGCAGTTCGGCCAGTGACTGTTCGTCAGTATCGGACAACTTAACGGGTTTCCAGCTTGTTTATGATGGTGTGAGCCGGTGCGTTTTCCTGAGCCAGTCTGAACGCTTTGTCTGCCTCAGCAGCACTATCAACAAAACCAGTCAATGTCACGACTGAATCGTTTGCTGCTACCTCTATCGCAGCAGCCTGCAATTCATCAGACGCAATCAAAGCTGATTTGATGGCTACCTGAACTTGGGCGACCTCTTCCGGCGTCTGCTCTAGTTCACTGGTGATCACCGTACAGGACGCAACCAGACTAGCGATCAGCAGCACAGGCAACAGCCGCAATCCTCTGGCAACATGCTTCATTTTCAAGACAAGTAATGTAATAACAGTAACTCCTGGCAGGGTAGACGATCTTGTTCGGTTCATTGGGCGTCGTCCAGTGCAGTGACCATACCCGAACAGTAGCTACTGTCGGTACCGCTACCGGCATCAATGAACGGAATGATAGCCGCAACCGGTGAAATAATAGTCGCCAGAACTGCAGCGGCGGCGGCTCTCGACACCAGCGCAGCACCAGGCAAAATAGAAATGTCCGAAAACGAGCCACCAATGGAGACTGCTGTTTGTGCTGCCATTATGCTCACATCCTTGGGATGAGGCTCAACCTTTACGTCCAGTGTTTCTGCGCCTAGATCGACAGATCCATCGGCCAGTAATACCGTGTCGTCGGTATCGAGCACCAAGGTGGCTATATCGACAACCCCTGAGCGACTTTGCAGATCAACGAAAGCACAGTTTATGGCAGTCGTTGAGGATCCGGGAGTCATAAACAGACTTAATGATTCTGACAGATCAATGCCCAGTAGTTCTACCAGTAACGCATCCAGCTCACCACCGTTCATTAACAGATAGGCTCCGCCATCGGCGCTGGCTGCTATCTGCGCCACCGAATTCCCTGTAAACCAGAGCTTCACCTCGCCTCCCAGCTCCCCGACACTCCGGGTATCCAGCCCGGCACTGGCCAGCAGGGTTCGCAAGTCAATCTGCTTGACTTGCAGATTCATCTCGCCTTTACCAGTCTCCTCAACCACGGTCAGACTCAGCCCACCATTCACAGTGCCTCCTGCAAATGCCAGCTGATTGATCATCATCTCAGCTGTTTGTCCGTTGATCTCGATGCGCACATCAAACGCTTCAAGCGGCCACAATGGGGACGATACATTCGCTGCACGGTATTCCAGCGCGCCGTCAAAAATCTCGGTAAGAGGTTTGAGAACCAGCATTGTATCGGGCAACAGCCGACCGCCTTGTGTTTCGGCGTCTGCGGACGCTTCCAGCTGAGATTCGGTTGCCGTTTCCTCAGTGTCCGGCGACGCACCCAGCAGCCCGGCCAGATCGTCAAGATCCAGCATCTCTGACGCCAGGTTGGCGTATAGCCTTGGAGGCGATACAGCCGGATTGAACCGTAGGTCGCCCCCTATGTCACTGTCACCCAGCGAACCGGAGAAGCGACGCAATATCCACTCATCACCCTCCCTCAAAACATCACCCGACACTGCAAAGGGTGGTAACAACGGCAGTGGAATCATGGTCAGTTTTTGAACATCATCGAGGCCTTGCGCAGCCTGCAGATCAACGATGATATCGGGATCCTGGAACGTCTGAATATCGTTGATCGTCCCCTCCACCACCAGCGCGGTAGATCCCAGGCTTGCATTAATAGCAATATCCGCTGCTACACTACGCGTTTCATGGTTCGACTTGGAGCTCTTGCTATTCAACACCGCCAACGAAGACATACCAGCATTCAGCGCAAGGTCGACACCATCAACATCACCTGAGACCATCAGCGTCGTTGCCATATCTGTCAATACAGTGGAGCCACTGGCCTCAACGTTGAGCTCAACGACGTTGTCGCGTATCCGATCGTCAAGCTGAAGGTTGATACCTCGAATATCAACCTGCCTGATGCGAGGAATAGCAGGCATACCATGACCGGCCTTTGAGTCCTCATTATCGCTGGAGGGCTCGTCAGCATGACTCTCTTTATCCGGGTTGGTGTTACGCTTTAACAGGTACTGCCAGTTTCCCTGCCCACTCTGATCGATACGAGCCGAAAGCTGTCCATCATGAAGTCTTATGATATCGAGCTGAAAAGTGCCGGTTATCAGGGCGCGCAGATCGATTGCCACGTCGATTGTTTGCAACTCAATGGTAGCTTCATCAGCATTTCCAGCAATGCTCAGATCACGCAGATGAAAGCCGGGAGTAGCCGAGAACACCGCTATATCGAGTTTGCTGATGGTGACATCAATGTCCAGAAAGTAACTGGCCAGATCCTCTGCCCGATTGGCCAACCAGCTACTCGGTGCCAGCGCCAGTGCGGTAAGTGTTAGCAGAATCAACAGGACTACCACGAGCACTGTCTGCAGTACGACCTTAATCATGGCTCAGTACTGCAAGTACGGGATTCAGCAAACTGCTGACTCTGCCTGTTCTTCATAACTGTTCAACCGGTTGTACAGCGTCTTGAGACTGATGCCCAGAACCTTGGCAGTCTGGCTCTTGTTGTTGTTATTCGCTGCAAGCGTGGCGGTGATGAGCCGCCGTTCCACATCCCTGAAGCTTTGCCCGACAAACGGACTGATCGCATCGTTGACAGGGTCCTCGGCGTCAGTAAACAACAAAGTACTGGATTTGATTTCATCACCGGCCTCCGTGTAGCGATAGGCGGTCAACAGGCAGTTTTTCAGCTCGACAAGATTGCCAGGCCAGTAATAGGATTCCAGCTGACTTATAAGCTCAGTTGAGAGACTTTTCTCGATGGAAAATACACTATTGAGCTGCGTAACGGCGTGTCTGGCAAAAAACGCGATATCTTCTCGGCGCTCGACCAGTGGCGGCACCGCTATCGTGTTTCTGGCCAACGCATAATAAAGGGGTTCGTGCAGACGACCACTCGCCAGAGCCGCGTCAGCTGACTCCCTGAGCAACGCAACCAATGCACACTGAATTTTTGCGGGTTTTAAAGAACCTTCCGGCAACACCGCGCCCGTGTCAATGAACGTGGCGAGCCTTTTTTGGACATTGATCGACAGTGAAGACACATCGTCAAGTACCAACGTACCGTTGCAAGCCTTCTGCAAGTAACCGGTAACAGTATCTGCGTTGCCTTCTTCGGAGCTGCCAGACTCGCCGAAGAAACGCTTCTGATCCTGATCATCGTTTTCGCTGGCGCAATTGACTACCAGTGCCTGACCGTTGCGCTCGCTGTAGTGATGGACGAGTGCTGCGACATCTGCCTTCAGCACACCCGGCTGCCCGACAATCAGCGAATGGGTAAAGGGCGCTCTGGACGCCTGCTTGATAGCTCCGAGTAGACGCTGACTGGCAACCGAGCTGCCTTCAAGGCTACCAAACCCGGGTTTCAGCCGCATTGGATACTCCTGAGCTGAAACCATCGACTGACGTCTGTGACCATCAGCACGGCGCACGGATCTGAGAACTTCCTCAGCACCGGCAGGCTTCAGGATGAAGTCGAAAACACCCGCCTGCAGGCATCGGCGTGTTCGCTCTGCGTCGTCAGTGCCACTGATGACAATGACTTCATTGACGCCATTTTTCTTGAACTCGCCAATGGCTTGCATGCCGTCGCCGTCTGGCAGCGATAGATCGAGCAACACGATGCCAGGGGCCGCAGATGCAGTTCGCTTCATCGCCTCAGCGAGCGTATTTACTGATTCACAGGTATAACCGTCTCGTGTAATCACTCTGGATAATGCCGATGCAGTTTGCACATCGTCCTCTACCACTAGCACGTCGACTGCCTTGCCTATAGCTGGCATGTCATCTCCCTTATACATCGGCGAAACAGTTCATCCATCGGGTTAATACGCATTCATCCGGTTATACAATGTCTTGAGACTCACACCTAATGTTCGTGAAGTCAGTTCCTTATCGCCATCGAAATGGGCAAGTGTTGCGTGCAGCAGTTGCCTTTCCATCTCCCAGACGCTGGTACCGATCCACCTGTCAATGTCTGAACCAGTCGTGTCAGCAGACTCACCAAGAACTTCGTTAGACAATTCAACCTCCGCGCCATCAGCCGTATCGGCAACTGATCGCTCTATCGCGCTTTGTAATTCGCGAATGTTGCGTAACCATGGAGTGCGTCGAATCAGCAACTGAGCCTGTTCAGAAAACACAAGATCGTCCGGCCGTTCCACGCTGGCACGTGACAACAGGAACTGCGCAATGGACGTCACATCATCACCGCACTGACGCAAATTAGGGACTGATAGTGTGGTTTGTGCCAATCGAAATAGAAAATCTGACCGCAGCGCTGTTTCATCAACGTCGGCGGTGCCGGTTTCGCGAGCTATACCAACAATGGACAGCGTGGCTGCCGCTCCCTGTCGGCCATCGACGCGTTTGAAATATCCAGTGTCCAATAAGGGTAACAATCGCGATTGCATGGTGGCAGGGAGCTGCTCAACATAATCAAGCACCAGTGTTCCCGCCGCCGCCTGATCTATGTAGCCTTCATGTACGAGCTCTCCGGTATCTGGATTCTCCTGACCGAACATCCGGATCATACCTGTCAACCCTTGTTCCGCCGAACAATCAACAACGATACAGCTTCCGGGACGTCTACCGCGTTGATGTATGTATCTGGCCACACTCGGCTTGTCGACACCCGACTCCCCTGTGATCAAAGCATGCCCACGACTACGCTCCGCGCAATAACTGATAGCAGTGCGAACCAGGCTCAGTGCATGATTTTGTCCATGCACTATCCAGCAATCAGCTTCTGTGTGGTGATCAGTGTGCCTGTGAGCATTGACCTTGCCCACATCCTGGCCGAGACGCTCTCGAAGTACCTTGAGACTGACCGGTTTGATCAGTAGCTCCACCGCTCGGTGACGAATGCTTTTTATAGCCGCACGCTGCGAGGTGTCTCCACTGATGACAATGAACCTGCCGCGGGTGTCGTTTCGCAGCTCATCCATCAAGTCCAGTCCGTTTCCGTCTGGCAGATCAATGTCGATCAGCAAGAGATCGGGCGCTCTGTCACGGATCAGAGTGCGTGCGTCAATTACGCGATGACAAACTGCTACCTCGTAACCCAGCGACTCAAGAACGCGCTGGTAACCGGATGCCAGCGCCTCATCATCCTCCAGAACCAGCGAGAACGGTTTCGCGCTGGTAATTGTGTTGTCGGGCCATGTCTGCATGTGCGCACTATGCGTTCTTTTTGCGAAATCACGCGTATTTTGTAAAACTTACAAGCGGTCTGATCACCCATTTTGTGCTCGGACCGATGCTTGTTAGACGAGGCGCTTGTCAACAAACATACGGTCGAACCAAGTAGTTAGATGACGGGGGGAAGCAGGTCGATATCGCCTGCGAATGTGACCTCTGGGTGAGCAGCCGTCAGCGCTGCTGTCGTTTCATCCACCTTGTCCTCTTCCACCTCAGCAATCAACAGCAGATCACCGCGCTCCAGTGCACCCTCATATTCCTCTAATCGACTGTCAGGCAGAGAGGACCCCATAATTGCTGAAGCCAGCACGCCGAACGTCGCGCCACCCGCTGTGGCCAAAGCCAGAGCGGCTCCACCAACGACAATACCAGGACCTGCTAAAGCAGCGGCTCCGAGCCCTGCTAATAAACCGGTTGCCCCACCGAAACCTGCGCCGCGCATGACACCCGGGATTACGTCGTTTTCAAATTCACCGGCATCGGGTAGCGAGTCTAGCTCAACAGTTTTGTCCCCCACCAGGCTGAGTTCATCGTCAGTCAACCCCATTGAACGCAGTGAGGTAACAGCGTCAACGGCAACTGCCGCAGAAGGAACAATAAAGACAAGTTTGTGTGACATCGAACGGCTCCATAAAAGATGGCGTACTGTGGGGATCGCAGCCCACGAATTCAATTACCCTGTAAAGTCTACAAACGGATGGCGCGTTGCCTGCTTGTGAAAGCATAGCGCCCCATGAGCACAAACACGCCGCGCGGCAGGCAAGCCGTTAAACCCCTTCAGATTTCTGCGCTTGGCTGGTGGGATATCATCAAGCGGGTGTTCGACGCTGTCGGTAAAGAACGCATGTCTATTCTTTCTGCAGGCGTTGCGTTCTATTCATTACTCGCCATCTTTCCGGCATTCGCGGCAATCCTGACAGTCTATGCGTTGGTGGCTGACCCGCAAACGGTAACCGAACACCTGCAACGCGCCAGCGGTCTGTTACCCGGTGATGTGCTCGCCATATTCAATGATCAACTTTTATCGCTGGCATCAAAACCTACGCAGGGGCTAGGCGTTAATCTCATTGTGGGACTCCTCTTTGCAGTGTGGAGTGCTCATAAAGGTGTGGATGCGCTGGTCTCGGCAATAGGCGCTGCGTATCACGAGCCAGAAACCCGAGGGTTTATCAGGCTAAAGGCCGTCACCTATGCCATGACCATGGCCGCTGTAATTTTTGTGGTAGCGGTGCTTGTGCTGATGGTAGTGGTGCCTTCTGTTACCGCGATGTTACCAACGCCTGGCTGGTGGCAAACCATTGCCCCGATCCTGCGCTGGGTCATTTTCATCGCCATCGTGTCGCTGGCAATCGGCACGCTGTACCGTTTTGCTCCGGCACGCCGACCCGCTCAGTGGCGGTGGTTATCGCTCGGCGCTGTCTGCGCGACGATATTGTGGTTGATCGGCTCCGCCGCCTTTTCGTTCTACGTCAGCCGATTTGGAACCTATAATGAAACCTACGGCACGCTGGGCGCTATCGTCGTCTTGTTACTGTGGTTTTTCATCAGCAGTTACGCCATTATTCTGGGCGCTGCTCTCAACGCTGAAATGGAGCATCAGACGCTGCGTGACACCACAAAGGGCGCTCCAAGACCCATCGGTGAACGAGGTGCTACCGTGGCGGACACCGTCGGCGAAATTTCTGATGACTAAACAGCTGATTCTTGCCAGTTAGCCATGTTTCGAACAACCAGTGGGCTTACACTGACGACTCTGCTTCTGGGGTTCCCGATCATGCCGAAGTCCTGTCTCATTCGTGTAGTGGCTGCCGCGTTGCTTGCCATGTTGAGTTCTTCAAGCCTGTATGCACAAGAAATCAACATTCAATCTGGCGACGGGCGACTGAGTATTCGCGCCAATAATGCCAGCGTCATCGATCTGGCCACACAACTGAGTGAGCAGCTCGGTATCACTTTTGTTGTCACCGGTGACAGCGAGACTCCACTGACCGTCGACATAGTCGATGAACCTGTCGAAAAGGCCATCAACCAGCTCAGCCCGAACAACATGGTAGTTCGCGCTGGTGAATTCGGTAAAGGTGATATCACCGAAATCGTTCTGATAATGGGAGAGTCCAGCGATGGTTCTAGTGGTGGCAGCGATGAATTTCTACCCAGTGGATCACCGGCTGACGAAGTACTCGATGACGGTTCTGATCCAAACTTGCAGGCCTCTGAGGGTTCCGAGCTAAGGGATCCGAACCGGGCTCAGGCGGCGCGTGACGCAGCTGCTGCTGCTGCCAATGACGCCGGCCTGAGTGGCGATGCGTCAGGCGTTAATCCGGGCGAGGTGGTCTTCGATCCGGTTTCAGGCCTGCCGGTTGATCCGGCAACAGGTCTTCCGCTGGATCCACAGTAAAACAAGCAGCAGCCAGGCAGGATTGGCACTACCGGTCAGGGTTAGCGACTGCGCGTCATCCTGCAATCGGGCGGAACGTGCCTGAGCTGCCGCAAGAGCCGTGGTCACATCGGAGATATCACTGTTATTCCCCTCGCTGGCATCCGGAGTCTTGGAACGCACCTCAGCGCGCACGTCGGCGGGAACCGTGTCGGCCTTGAATCTGAGAATGAGCACGGAGTGAGTGGTAGCTGCCAGGCGATCCAGATAGCACGTAATGATGCCGGATTCACGAGCTCGACACGTCCATCCGTTGTCGCTGTAAGCCACCAGCTGTGAGAAATCCTGAGAAACATCCACTTCGATGTTATGGGCCCCCTGATTCAGGTTGTTGCTGACAATGATGGACGATTCAGCACCATCAAGCAGCTCATAGAATTGAGTAATGACAGACAGATCAGTTCCATAAAGCTCAGCGACAGCGGCCAGATCACCCTCACTGGGCTTGAGCCTCTGACCAATGGCGCTCTCGGGTGCATAGATTGGCGTAATGGTTGAATCACTACCAATCGCAAAATTGTTCGGACCGTAGTGCATGATCGAGCCGTAATCGTATTCGCCATACTGCCTGGCTCTGGAGCCGGCGATATCGAAATTGTGCCGTTTTTCTTCTGTAATGTTGCCCCAGTGGATCGTGATGTACTGGTCTCTATCAGGCCGGGTGTGTTCGTGTTCCAGCCCGAGTACATGACCAATCTCGTGCATCATGCTACCTGCTGTGCAGGATGGTGCAACCCAGATTTCCTGCTCACCACCGCGTCTGCCTACCCATGAAGCACAGCCTTCACCCGGTTGAAATCTGATTGAATCCAGGTGTACTGGCGACAACGTGGGATCCGAGGCCAGCACTTCATCTATCGGCTTCAACGATATACCACTAACCTGATTCCACATGTCAATGGCTTGCTCAATGGCAGCGATACTACCCTCGCCCAGCGTCGAGTCGATCCGATAAGGCACAATGCCATCACGCCACGTAGGCGCATTACCACGTAGTGCCAACGATCGACGGTTGGTGCCACTCCACTGCAGGATGTCACCTTCTACGACTCGGATATCAGACTTGCCCTGAATAGCATTGGCCAGAGTCTCTGACTCGGCCGCAACCGCGCCACCAGGGCTTGTAGGGAGGCACACAAGCGCGCAGCAGAACGCCTGTTTCACAAACCACGGTGAAAACACGTGCTGGAGACTGAATCGTGGCAGTAGCAAGAACGATGGACCTGAAAAAGTGTTATAGGTCTCAAAGCGGCACAGTTCTCATAATCTTGAATAAACGTAACCCTCGACATTGCCGGTCAGGCAGGTCAGACATGACCAGCCGTGACAATGAAATTCTTTACATCGCCGTGCATTCCCTTGCGCCAAGGTACAATTACGTAACCCGTTTCCAAGGAATAACAACAGATGTCTCTCAGAATCAACGACCTCGCCCCCGATTTCAACGCCACAACCACCCAAGGTGACATGCAGTTTCACGACTGGATCGGCGATGGCTGGGCAGTACTGTTTTCGCACCCTAAGGATTTCACACCGGTTTGCACGACCGAGCTAGGTACCGTTGCGCACCTGATGCCAGAATTCGAAAAGCGAAACTGCAAGGTAGTGGGCTTGAGTATTGATCCGGTAGAAAATCACGCGCAATGGGCAGATGACATACACGAGACACAGGGAGCGAAGGTTAATTTTCCGATGATTGGCGATACTGATCTTGCGGTTGCCAAAGCCTACGACATGTTCCCCACTGACATATCAGGCACCTCTGAAGGTCGAACAGCGGCAACAAACGCAACGGTGCGCTCTGTATACATCATAGGCCCGGACAAACGAATCAAGCTGATCATGACGTACCCCATGACGACCGGCAGGAACTTCGATGAAATATTACGAGTGATCGACTCCATGCAGCTTACCGCTGAGCACAAAGTAGCGACGCCTGCTAACTGGACAGACGGCAACGAGGTGATCATCGTGCCTGCTGTAACCGATGAAGAGGCCACCGCAAAATATCCTCAGGGCTTTAGAAAGGTAAAACCTTACCTGCGTTACGTTGACCAGCCAAAGTAGTCTGGTCCGACTAAGGGCTCGTGAAACAATTCCCTATCCATTTCACGAACCCTAAAGCCTTTTACCGGCTTTAGTCTTGTTCACTATCATGGCACCGATCTCCTCCACCGACATACGTGTTGTATTCAGATAGGGCACTTGGTGTTTTCGAAAGAGCCCTTCTGCCTGTGCTATTTCACGCTGACAGGTAGCCGCATCGCTGTAACTTGATCCCTTGTAACGCTGGCTACGAATTTCCAGTAATCTGTAGGGGTCAATCGTCAGTCCGAAAAGCTTGTCTTTGTGTTCAGACAATGCTGGAGGTAGCTGCTTGCGTTCCAGCTCATGATCAGTCAACGGATAATTGGACACGTATATTCCGTAGTGCAACGAAAGATACAAGGACACCGGCGTCTTGCCACATCGCGAAACACCCACGATAATCATATCCGCCTTTCGATAGTGTTCTATGTCTAGCCCGTCGTCTGTCTGCAGGGCAAAATGGACTGCGGCAATTCTTGATGTGTACGCCTTCTCATCCTGCACTCCATGCGACTTGCCAATGCTGTGTGAAGATTCGAGACCCAGCAACGCCTCCATGGGCCCTATAAACGTCTCGAACAGATCGAACACACCGATATCAGCCTGCGTAAACAAAGCGCGCAGATCATCGTGCACCATGGTCAGAAAGACCAACGGTAATGTGCCGGTATCATTATGAATCTGCCGGCAACGCTGCACCAGCTCCGCAGCTTTTGCCATAGAGTCCACAAAGGTGAACGTCTCTATATCGAAATCGATCCCCGGAAACTGACTCAGCAGACTGTGTGCCATGGCCTCTGCTGTCAAGCCGGTTCGGTCTGACACGATGAAAGCTGTTCGCTTGCCGTTATCTGATTGCATGAGCTTATGTCTCGGTGTAATGCCGTATTATGGGCGTGCAATGACGCCAACGGCAATGATTCAAGCAAGCACACTTCACGCCGCTAACAATCAGTGCCGATGTGTCATTGTTATGGCGGTATATAGACATTCACAACTACCCAAGGTAATCAGATGACACAATACATCCAGTGGTTTAAAGAACTGGGCATGGACGATGTCCCGGTAGTGGGCGGTAAGAATGCCTCACTCGGCGAAATGATTGCCAATCTTTCCACTGTGGGCATCCGTGTTCCAGACGGTTTTGCCACTACCGCTGACGCCTTCCGCGAACACATACAGGTCAGTGGTCTGGACAAGCGTATCAATGCGTTACTGGACGTTCTTGATACCGATGACATGCAAGCGCTGGCCAGTACCGGCTCACAGATTCGTCAATGGGTCATGGACACGCCATTGCCAGAGGGACTGACCGCTGCTGTCGGGGAGGCGTGGGAACGCATAAACAGGGAATCAGTTGGCGAGCTATCCGTGGCAGTGCGTTCATCTGCTACTGCAGAGGATTTACCCGAGGCCTCTTTCGCCGGACAACAGGAAACGTTCCTTAACGTAAAGACGCTGCCTGATGTGCTACTGCGTATTCGCGAAGTATTTGCCTCTCTGTATAACGATCGTGCCATCTCCTATCGTGTACACCAGGATTTTGCCCATGCAGATGTTGCATTGTCAGCGGGTATACAGCGTATGGTCCGAAGCGATATAGGGGCTAGTGGTGTCATGTTTTCTATCGATACGGAATCGGGCTTCAGCGATGCCGTGTTCATCACCTCCTCATGGGGCTTGGGAGAATGCGTCGTGCAGGGTTCAGTGAACCCGGATGAATTCTACGTGCATAAGCCTACACTGGCACTTAAGCGCCCTGCTATACTCAAGCGTAGTCGTGGTGCCAAACGTATCAAGATGATTTACGGCCAGCAAACGGCGGTAGAAACGGTTGACGTGGATCATGCCGATCAATTCCGCTTTTCACTGAACGATGATGACGTGCAATCTCTGGGTCGTATGGCTGTCACCATAGAAAAACACTATGGTCGCCCCATGGATATCGAATGGGGTAAGGACGGTCAAGACGGCGAGCTGTACATCCTTCAGGCACGTCCGGAAACTGTCGAATCGCGCACCAGCAAAAACGTTATCACGCGCTATCAGCTCAAAGAGCACAAGTCTGACGTTCTGGTTACGGGCCGCAGCATAGGCCAGCGTATTGGCTCAGGCGTGGTGAGAATCGTCAAGGGTATTGATGAAATAGGTAGCGTGCAGGACGGCGACGTACTGGTCACCGACATGACAGACCCGGACTGGGAACCTGTCATGAAAAGAGCAGCAGCTATCGTCACTAACCGTGGTGGACGAACCTGCCATGCAGCCATCATTGCCCGTGAACTGGGTGTACCTGCGGTTGTAGGCTGTAACGATGCCACCGACAAGCTGCACAACGGCCAGAGTGTCACTGTGAGTTGTGCTGAAGGCGATACGGGCTACATTTACGACGGCAGCATTGCCTTTGACATAGCCGAGACGCAACTCGACAACCTGCCAGAACTGCCGTTCAAGCTGACAATGAACGTCGGCAACCCAGAGCGTGCGTTCAGCTTTAGCCAGTTACCGCATCATGGCATCGGACTGGCCCGGCTGGAGTTCATTATCAGTAATACGATCGGCATACACCCGAAAGCGCTTCTTAACCACGACTCAATGCCGGATGATGTGAAGCAGCAAATAGCCGAACGCACAGCAGGCTATACAGATCCTGTTAGTTTCTACGTCGAGAAAATCATTGAAGGCGTTGCCACACTGGCCGCGGCCTTCTCGCCACATCCGGTTATCGTTCGCCTGTCCGACTTCAAGTCAAACGAATACGCCAACATGATCGGCGGGGACCTGTTCGAACCCGACGAGGAAAACCCCATGATCGGTTTTCGTGGTGCGTCACGATACTTGTCCTCCTCATTTGATGAGTGCTTCGAACTCGAATGTCGAGCGTTGAAACATGTCAGGGATGTCATGGGTTTTACCAACGTGGAACTCATGGTGCCGTTTGTTCGTACACTGGATGAAGCGGATCAGGTGCTGGCCCTGATGACACAACACGGCTTGAGTCGTGGTGAGAACGATCTGCGCATCGTCATGATGTGTGAGGTGCCCAGTAACGCCATACTGGCCGACGAATTTCTGTCTCGATTCGATGGTTTTTCCATCGGCTCCAACGATCTGACTCAGCTGACACTGGGTCTGGACCGCGATTCTGGCCTGGTTGCCCACCTGTTCGACGAACGCGACCCTGCAGTCAAGAAGATGCTAGCCATGGCAATCGCTGCTGCACACAAGCAAAACAAATACGTTGGCATCTGTGGACAAGGCCCATCTGACCACCCCGATCTGGCGAAATGGTTGATGGAGCAAGGCATTTCCAGCGTCTCGCTAAACCCCGACACGATCGTGGAAACATGGCAATTTCTTGCCAGTCAGCAACCGTAGTTCAAGCGTAACGCGTATATTTAATGTCTGAGCATCTTGTTTACACATTCTTAGCCAGCCGTTAATGAACACACCCGACGATAAAGTAGAATTGGCTTCAGATCTGAAGGATATGAGCGCTGAGCAGCAGGATCAGCGGCGCCGAGCGCTCCGCTCCATGCTAACAGCCAGTGAGGCACGACAACAGCAGATCAAGCGCTCACGGCCTCCCACCATGGCGGTGGGGGTCAGGGTTCTAGTCAAGAGTGGGCCACACAAAGGCAGGCCCGGTACCATACTCGATGCCGATTTCATTCACGGTCGCGCGCTTGTCGATTTCCCTGAGGAGCAGGATAGCCACTGGGTTGAGTTTCCAAGGCTCACTGGCGACAATAGCGAGCCTCAGGGCTCATGAAACAATTTCCTATCCATTTCAGTCGTCCCTGCAGCATTGCACCCGCGTTGCACCCGCGTTGCTCATCGGTTGAATAGCTAGCTATCCCCCCTTCTCACGCCTTGCCGGACGAGCGCGGGACCAACGGAAACCGGACAGGTTATTATTTCACGAGCCCTTAGCCAAAAGCTGCCTTCCATGTCCATGAAGTTGATAGCTGTCCTGTTCCAGCGGGTTTTCAGCCTGGACCTGCGTTCCATCGCATTGTTCCGGGTAATGCTTGCTACGATTCTGCTGGTAGATCTGACCCTTCGCAGTTTTCATATGCGCACGTTCTACACCGATCTGGGTGTGTTGCCACGAGAACACTGGCTGGAATTGTCACACCGCTGGCACTGGTCTTTGCACGCCGCCAGTGGCGAACTCTGGTGGCAGGTGTTGTTGTTCATGGTTGCCGGGCTCTTCGCGGTTGCCCTGTTGGTGGGTTATCGCACGCGTTTGGCCGCTTTTGTCTCGTTCGTTTTGTTAGCCTCTCTGCTCAATCGCAACGGACTGGTACTACAAGGCGGCGATCAGCTTCTGGTCATTATGAGTTTCTGGTCCCTGTTTCTGCCGCTGGCAGCACGTTTTTCCGTGGATAGTGCCTTACAACCCTCGCTACGATTGCAGCCAAATCCGGTCAGGGGCGAAGGGCAAACCGATAGAGATTCAGCGCTCACGTCAAGCGCGCACCGGGCAGTGAATTCAAGCGATGAAAGTTACACTGCCCCGTTTGCCACCGATTCTTCATGGTTTTCCGTAGCCACTGTAGCGATCGTTTTTCAGGTGCTCTATCTGTATTTTTTCACGGCTATTCTGAAAACCGGGGATGCCTGGACAGTGCGCTTTGATGCGGCCTATTACGCGGTAAGTCTTCAGCACTTCGCCACGCCCATTGGCATGTGGATGACGCAATTCCCAGGACTACTCAAACTGGCTACAGGGTTTGTGCTGTGCGTGGAGTACTTCGGCCCGTTGCTGGTGCTGTGCCCTTTTTTCTGGCCATGGCTGCGACTGGGTGGATTACTGCTGCTGGGCTCGCTGCATCTGGCCTTCCTACTCATGTTGCATATCGGGCTGTTTCCTTTCATCGACTTCATGGCGCTTAGCCTGCTCATACCCGGTGCTATCTGGGTAAAGGCGCAACAGAGCAGCCGACACCGGCAACACATAGAGTCCTTGCAGGCAATCCGTTTCTATTACGATGAGGACTGCGGATTCTGTTTAAAAATGTGCCTGATTTTGCGTGCATTTCTACTACCCGACAGCGCAAAAATACTACCAGCCCAACAGTTTTCGAGCATCTACCCCGTCATGGAGCGAGAGAATAGCTGGGTCGTCACAGATGCTCAAGGTGAGACTTATATTCACTGGCATGCCATGGCGTTTCTGTTTTCACAACGCTGGCCAGTCAAGCCGCTGGGCTGGCTGATGAAGCTTGCGCCGCTCATGTGGCTCGGTAATACCGTTTATCGATGGGTGGCAGAAAATCGAGGCTACATGAGCCAGTTGACTGAGCGTTTTCTGCCATACCGTGCATTACGAGCGAAACCCGGCGTGGCAGGCTCAATCGCAGCACTGGTGTTTTTCTACGTGGTCACCAGCTTCAACATCCATGGATTGCCACAGGTTGCCGCAGCCACTCCCTATCACGTCGACAGAATAGCCCGTGTCACAAGACTGGATCAGCGCTGGGATATGTTCGCACCCTACCCGCTGACAACATCATCCTATTGGCTGATCCCCGGCCAGCTAAGAAACGGCGAGCAAGTGGATCTGTATGATCTGACGTCAAGTCGTCCGGACTGGCAACCCCCGGAGCGCTACTATCCACTTTATGACGGTTACCGCTGGCGCAAGTATATGGGGCGAGTGGACGGACACCAGAACAACAGCGTGCGAAGTGCCTTGGGCAGTTACTACTGCCGGGTCTGGAATGACCAGCCAAGAAATCGTGAGACACAACTGGCAACGCTTGAAATTCACACGGTGAAGGGGCAAACCAATACCGAAGATCTACCCAAGAGCATGAGCAGCCGACGGGTCTGGAGGCACTGGTGTTTTGCTGAATTCGCCGATTAGCTAACCATGTAAGTCGCGTTACCGGTGGCGATCAGTGAGGCGTCATTATTGCTCAACTGCATGCTGCAAACAGCTACGCGCTTACCCAGGCGAACAACCGAGGCTTCGGCGGTAAACTGTGTACCGACACCCTGACGCAGGTAATCCACCCGCATGTCTATGGTCGCCAAGTGCATAAACCGCTGCATGATCTGCTCACAATTCTCCGTGCCATGAAACCGGGCAATGCCGAGCATGACAGCCAACCCTCCGGCAACATCGAGCACCGATGAAATAACGCCGCCGTGCAAGCGACCGTGCAGGTAGTGCCCGATCAACTCGGGCCGCATGTCAAAGACGATTTTTACCGGAGCCGGTTCAAGCTGAGCAATCTTGAATCCCAGAAATTCGTTAAACGAGATCTTATGCTCAAATAGCGTTTTAATCGCTTGTAGCAGACGCTCTTGCTCGGCGGTAGTACGGTTGATCGGATCTGCAGAATCTGGCATCTATGTCACATTAATATCAAAAACGTTAAGTAGCTAACCCATCACATTGTAAACTAACGTCGATTCGCCGCTAATGCTTGTGTCTGACAGCAATCGCCGATCCGGCAGATGCCATGAATTTGCACTGCAATAGAGCCCGACTAACCCGTACGCCACACCTCCATAATCGATGTCTTATGCTGGTGCTGGGCACCGCACTGGGCCTCGTCTCAGGCATCACGCCTACGCACTCTCATGCGGCCATATACAAATGCGTCAACGTTTCTGGTGGAACAACGTATTCGGGCTCACCCTGCGCAGACGATGAATCAACCAAACGCATTTCCAAAACAGCCTCGGCTCTGCCTGCCATGGACTGCAGAGTAGCGCGAAAATTTGCAGCTGATACCTCTCGTCGCATGATGGCCGGTGAAAGCTCAGGCGAGCTATTTGACAGCTACGGTGGAATGGGTGCAACAACGCCATTCGTTCTCGGGCTGGTCAGCTACGTCTATTCGTTCGAAGGCAACCAGAGCATATCCGAGGGGCGCTTGACGTCGTTGAGTACAGAGCGTTGCGAGTCTGGCTCCTTTGGTCCGGTGGGTCGTCGCTGCGATGCGTTCCCCGGTCAATTCATAGAACGTCAGGGCGGCTGCAACGCAGCTCGTGATGAAGTGGGCCAGATAGATACTGTTGATGGTCCGACCCCGGTTGACCCGGCGTTTAGGGGTAATTCGTCGTTTGCACCAACCGGTGCCGCCTATGCGCTGCCGGCGCTGGGTGAGGCTAACGCGTCAGCTACCGCCGGTGCTGTCACGGTGGACCGGCGTGCAGATTGCCAGCAGCGGCTGCAACGAACTATCGATCAGACCGCCAAACAGATGCGCGAACCACAGGATGCAAGCTCTCAGGATCGGTTGAGCATGCGTCATCGGCAGCTGCGTAGCCAGCTTAGTCGTTGCTAGAAGGCTGCGCGGTAGAAAGTGTCGAGCGAAGGCGATTCCAGCCGCGCCCGGTTAACAGGCGCAGGTCTTCCAGCACCATGTAATTGACCGGAATCAATATAAGCGTTACTGCTGTAGCAAACAGGATTCCAAAACCCAGCGACACCGCCATGGGTATCAGAAACTGTGCCTGCGTGCTGGATTCAAAAATCAATGGCAGCAGACCGAAGAAGGTGGTCAGTGACGTAAGAATCACCGCTCTGAACCTGGCAACACCGGCACTACGCACCGCATCGAACAGAGCTACTCCCTTCGCGCGTTGACGATTGACCCAATCAACCAGAACCAGTGAATCGTTCACCACCACGCCGCACAGTGCCAGCATGCCCATATAACTCATGATACTGAGTGACATACCCATGATCATATGCCCCAGTACGCCACCAACAACACCAAACGGTATAACCACCATAACCAGTAGCGGCTGTATATAACTGCGAAACGGGATAGCCAGCAGCGTATAGATAACCAGCAATACAAATACAAGACCGGTACGCAGACTGGCAAACGATTCACGTTGTTCACGCGCCTCACCTTCCAGGCTGATCCGGATATCCGGGTATTCCTGCTCAAGCGTCCGGGCTAGCGTGTCCAGATCACTCTTGATGCCTTCCACGTTGGCTGTATCCTTATCTACCTCGGCTTCTATGTTCACGGTACGGCGCCGATCAACACGGCGTATCTGTGCATAACCTCGCCCCGTCTGTAGCGTTGCTACCGTGGCTAACGGCACAGTGGCCCCTGACGGTGCGCGAATGCTCAGGCGAGATAGCTGAACCAGCGATCCACGCTCCGACTTGGGGTAGCGCACGATCACCTTAACCTCGTCGCGGTTGCGCTGGATACTCTGTACTTCCGTGCCCAGATAGGCAATGCGCACCTGATTGGCAATGTCCGCCAGGCTGATACCTAGCTGTCGCGCCGCAGGCTTCAAAGACAGTTGTATTTCTTCCTTGCCGCCTTCAAAGCTGTCACTGATATCGCTGATACCGGGGAACTGCGCGAGCTGCTCTTTGATGCGTTCGGCCGCCAATGTCATAGGCTCGAATTCGATACCGGATATCTCCACATCAATCGGACTACCACCACGCCCTATCTCAGCCAGATAGCTGATGGACGCGGCACCGGGTATCTGCCCGACTTCTTCGCGCCACTGCTCTACCAGCTCACCACTGGAGATGGCCAGCGTGCGCTCTTCAGGCGGAGTGATTTCGAACATCACGCGACCCCGATGACTGGCATTCTGACCACCACCGCCACTACCGGCAGTGGCCAGTATGGATTCGATAACGCTTTCTTGTGTGACTGGATCCATGTAGCGTGCCTGTAAACGTTGCACCGCCGCTGTCATGTCATCGATATGCGATTGAGTAACCTCAAAAGGTGTACCTGCGGGCATCTCCAGCGTGGCACGGGCAATCTCACTCTCCACACGTGGGAAAAATACAAAGCGTACGTGCCCTGCCGACACCAGGCTAAATACTACTATGGCACCACCTATGAATAACGATAGTGCCAGATAACGATTACGTAGCGCCATCGCCAGTACCGGCTGATAACGGGTCTCTACAAAACGCTCAAAACCATCCGCAATTCGATGCTGCAGTCGTGCAAAACGGTTAGGTTCTGAGGGCTTGTAAAAATTAAGGTGGCTCATGTGTGAAGGCAAGACGAACTTGGATTCGATAATCGAAAACAACAGAACGGGTATCACCACCAGTGGTATCTGCGCAAACACGGCACCCCTTGCTCCTTCGATCATGAGCAACGGACTGAAAGCGGCGACCGTGGTCAGTACGCCAAACGTCACCGGCACTGCTACTTCCTGTGCACCGTCAATCGCCGCTTGCACGGGATCTTCTTTGCGCCGCATATGTGTGAATATGTTCTCACCCGTCACGATGGCATCATCCACCACGATACCCAACACCAGAATAAAGGCAAACAGACTGAGTAGATTCAGCGACACACCGAAAAGCGGCATAAGCGCAATACCGCCGAGGATCGATACCGGCACACCGACAAACACCCACGCTGCTACCCAGAAGCGCAGAAAAAGGGTCAGCAGAAGAACCACTAGAATTCCGCCTTGCATTGCACTACTGGTCAAGGTATCAAGTCGCGCACGAACCGTTCTGGACCAGTCACGCCAGTAACCAAGCGTGACACCATATGGGAGTGTTTCTTCAGCTTCCACCAAGTAGGCCTTGACTTCGTCAGCCACGGTTATCGCACTCTGCATGCCTGTGCGATAGACATCTATCTCGATACTGCTCTGGCCGTTAAAACGCTGCATCAGTTGTGCTTCTTCAAAACCATCGGTAACCGTGGCGATATCGGCCAGTGTCACGCGGGTACCATCAGTGCCTGAGCGCACATCGATAGCCTTGAAGTCTTCAGCTGTATAAGCCTGCCCTCGCGTGCGTAGCAGCACCTCACCACTACTGGTGGTGACCGCACCGGCAGCTAAATCCAGCGAGCTGGTCTCAATTGCCTGAGCCACGCTGCTTAGTGTCAGGTTATAGCGTTCCAGTGCACTTTGAGAAATCTCGATGCCCATCTCGTAGGCGCGCACACCTGAGACAATAACGGATGAGACGTTCGGCAGGGCTTCAAGATCGTCACGCACTCGCGATGCCACCGTGCGCAGTTCTTTCTCGGGCATAGCGCCTGCTACTACCACACTGATCACTTCGCGTGACGTGGAAGGTATGGTGATAGACGGCAAACCGACCTCTGAGGAGAAGGTACTGATGCCATCCACAAGCTGCTTGATTTCGTCGAGTAATTCCAGCGTGTCGTAACCGTTGGCAACCTGCACGAATACCGTTCCGGCACCTTCGTTGGCCACCGATGTTATCCGCTTGATACCTTCAATATCCTGAATGGCTTCTTCAACCTTGATGTTGACACCTTCTTCAACATCGGCAGGTGTGGCTCCCCGGAACGGTATGGAAATATTGACTGTATCCAGCTGAAAGGTAGGAAAGACTTCCAGCGGTATACGGTTATTGAGCGCCGACAATCCCCACGCAATGATAAAGACCATCAGCAGATTGGCTGCAACCGAATTACGCGTAAACCAGGCGATAAGTGAATGCATCAGTTGGCTGTATCCTGGTCGTTGTCAAGATCTGATTCAGTGCCTTTATCAGGCTCATTACCCGACAACAAAACACCGTCCACCATTGCACTCACCGGTGTGCCGTCTGCCACGGTACTCAACGGCGTCGTCACCAGTAATTCATCCACTTGCAAGCCGGTACTGATGGCAGCGCTATCGTCGTCTGACCAGACGACTTGCACGTCGCGTCTTTCTATCCTGCCTTCGCTGTCCACCAGCAATACTTCACGTTCCTCTCGTAGCGCACTGCGGGGTATCACAAACACGTCGTTGAGCGTTTTTCCAGAGATCTCTGCTTGAACGAACTGGCCGAACCTGAGGGGTGGGTTTTCTGTGGTTGTGGGCGATATAGTTGCGGTTGCGGTTGCGGTTGCGGTTGCGGTTGCATAAGGATCAGATATTTGCGCCACCACGGTCAATTGTTGCGAGGCGGCGTCCATTCCTTCCACACGCGTCAGGACACCTTTCCAGACAGAATCCCTGGCGCCACCTACGCTGGCCGTGATACGAACGGACGCATCACCTCGCAAATTAAGCAAATCAAGATACTGGCTACTGACGGGTAATCGCACTTCGGCAGAATCGATAGCGTGGATGCGACCGATAAGGGTTCCACGTGCCACGAATTGCCCGGTGTCCACGGACTTTTCTCCCACGATGCCATCGAACGTGGCGCTTAGTTGCGTGCGATCCACATCCAGTTGCGCGCGGCTCAATTGAGCTTCTGCGGCGTCCCGATCCGCCTTCGCAGCTGCTAGCTGGGGTTCACGCAGGGTGAGCGCAGATGGCTTGCCAGAACGACCCAGCAGTCGCCAGTCTTCGCGAGCACGTTCCGCCAGCGCCGCTTGCTCCTGCAGGCGAGCATCGGCCTGCGCCAGATTAGCCTCAGCCTGAGTCAGAGCAATGTCGTAATCGCGCCGATCGATTTGCACCAGCACATCACCCGCCTTGAACCGACCACCCACTACAAACGCTTTTGCCAGCGATACGACGGTACCCCCCACTTCAGGCACCAAAGCATTGGTGAGAGTGGGCTGAACGCTGCCCTGGCTACGTAGCATCACCGGGTATTGCGCGGTTTTGAGACGTATGGCGTCTACCTGCATGAGGCGCGCAGGTTTCGAGCGGGTTTCAGGTTCCGGTTTGCTGGCCTTGATCCATTTTGAAGCCAGCACAGCGGCTATAATAACGACGATGGGCAGGACGATGCTGAGCAGACGCTTCGAAATCAAGCGGGCATTCTCCTTAAACAGGTACCATACGCGATAACCCCGAGAACAGTTCCATGTCAGCACGCCCGGCCACAGCGCAGTCTCGCGCTTTATTCGACTATCCAACCTACTGGGCGGAATGCTACGGGCGCGCGCCATTTCTCCCCATGTCCCGTGCAGAAATGGATGAACTTGGCTGGGACAGCTGCGACATCATCATAGTTACCGGAGATGCGTACGTAGATCACCCCAGCTTCGGCATGGCGATTGTGGGCAGGCTACTGGAGGCTCAGGGCTTCAGAGTGGGCATCATCGCGCAGCCCGATTGGCAAGACACCACGGCGTTTGAAGCACTCGGTGCACCCAACCTGTTCTTCGGCATCACCGCTGGCAATATGGACTCCATGATCAACCGCTATACGGCAGATCGCAAAGTGCGTTCTGACGATGCCTATTCGCCTGACGATGTCGGTGGCAAGCGCCCCGATCGCAGCTCCATTGTCTATGTGCAACGGTGTCGTGAAGCGTTCAAAGACGTGCCCGTTGTTATTGGTGGTATCGAGGCCTCGCTCCGACGCATCGCTCACTACGACTACTGGCAAGACAAGGTGCGCCGTTCCATTCTGGCTGATGCTCAGGCAGACATGCTGGTTTACGGTAACGGTGAACGCGCCATTATTGAAATAGCCCATCGTCTTGCAGCGGGCCACAAGATTCAGGATATCCATGATGTGCGTGGCACCGCCATGATGATGGATAACCTGCCTGAAGACTGGATTGTCATTGATTCAAGTAAGGTGGATAAGCCCGGCAGAATCGAAGAACCGGTCAACCCGTACATCGTGCCTGAAGAAGATGGCTCGAACGATTGTGCAACCAACGCGAATGAAGCGGTAGACAGCGAGCTGTCTCAGCAAGGCTCAGCTTCGGCCGTGCCCTCTGGTTCTCAGGTCATGACGTTCATGAGCCGTGAAGAACGTCAGTCCATCCGTCAGCAAAAACGCGACAAGACCGTACTGCGGCTACCTTCGTTCGAGATGGTCAAGAACGATAAGGTGCTCTATGCGCATGCGAACCGTGTTTTGCATCTGGAAACCAATCCGGGCAACGCACGCGCCCTGGTACAGAATCAGGGTGGCCAGAAACTGTGGCTCAATCCGCCGCCGATTCCATTGACCACCGAAGAGATGGACTACGTGTTCGATCACCCGTATGCGCGTGTCCCGCACCCCAGTTACGGCAAGGCGCGTATCCCCGCCTACGAAATGATCCGCTTCTCTGTGAACATCATGCGCGGCTGTTTTGGCGGCTGTACGTTCTGCTCTATTACTGAACACGAAGGGCGTGTCATTCAGAACCGTTCTGAAGAATCGATCATCAAGGAAATCGAAACTATCCGTGATGACGTGCCAGGCTTTACAGGTGTCATATCCGATCTGGGCGGGCCGACTGCCAACATGTACCGCATAGCCTGTAAATCTCGGGAAATAGAAGCCAACTGCCGATTGCCTTCGTGTGTCTACCCGGATGTGTGCTCCAATCTGGATACCGATCATTCATCGTTGATACAGCTATACAAGCGTGCCCGCAATTTACCTGGTATAAAAAAGGTTTTGATCGCATCAGGCCTGCGCTACGATCTGGCCATAAAATCACCTGAATACGTGGAAGAACTGGTCACGCATCATGTGGGTGGTTATCTGAAGATTGCGCCGGAACATACCGAGCGGGGGCCGTTGGATAAAATGATGAAACCGGGCATCGGCGCCTACGATGAATTCAAGGCCATGTTCGAAAAATTTACCAAAAAAGCCGGCAAGCAGCAGTTCCTGATTCCCTATTTCATAGCGGCGCATCCGGGCACTACAGACAAAGACATGATGAACCTTGCGCTGTGGTTGAAAACCAATGGTTTTCGCGCAGATCAGGTGCAGAATTTCTACCCCTCGCCCATGGCCACCGCTACCGCCATGTACCACACCGGTAAGGATCCGTTAAAACGTGTTCGCCGCAACGGTGGCGACGTGCCCATTGCCAAGTCCAGTACCCAGAGAACATTGCACAAGGCGTTTCTTCGCTATCACGATCCGGCCAACTGGCCGATGCTTCGTGACGCTCTCAAAGCGATGGGTCGTGCCGATCTGATCGGGAATGGCAAACAGCAACTGATTCCCACCTATCAGCCTAAAGCCGATAGAGGCTATCAAAGTGCTAGAAGCAAGAACAGTACGCCCAGTCAGCGACAAAGTGGTCGCGGTGCGGGCAGCGCCGGAAAATCAGGCAAGGTGCGTAAGGGTCAGATTCTGTCGCAGCATACCGGGCTACCTCCGCGTGAAACCAGTTAAGCGTTTACTGGATTCTCCCAGGGCGCCCTGGCAGTGAACTTCAAGTCGTGTGCGTTAGTTCAGGCGCCCTGACCGAGTCTGACGGCGAGAATATCCTGTAACAGAAAGCCAAGCTTTTCGGCTGAATTGAAAAGACCCCGGCTCAGACCATCGTTTACGGCGCGTACGTAGCGCTGACCTGCGTCGGTATCCAGCACCTCGGCATAGTCTCGTAGTGCGCTCAAGGATAGGTCCTTGAAGACAAACGCCAGCGTCTCAAGAGAACTCTCGTAATAGATAGCCGTGAGTTCCGGTCTGAGTTCTTCGGCTACGCCCTGTAGCTGAACAGGACTAAGCTGCTCGGCTGCCGGTAGTATAGGAGTGAGACTGACCTGCATGGCTATTTGCATCCCTATCATGGCATCGACTGCCCCACGGGTTGCCTGCATTGACACCTCAAGTTTCTTGATGACATCCTGACGCTCGTTAGTGAGGCCGTGGAGTCCAGTGTCCCTATACCAGCCCTGAAAACGCGCAGCGTTCTCGAGGATGCTGTTATCACGCTCAGCGGTGCGTAAATCGATACCGGTATCAGTTTTATAAAACTGCACAAGCTCGCTGCTATCAGCGGGGCTCATGATTGATTCAAGTTCCGCCAAGATAGAGTCTTGTAGTGCTTTAGCATTAAATACTGAACCGACAGCACTTCTGAGCTGAGGAACATCTGCCGATTCGAAGGGTTCTACCAGACCGTCTGCAATCAATAGCTGATCAAAACTGATTCTTACTGCGTTGGGCAGTGCGTCGAGCTGATCGTTCAAGCCGCTGATCGCCATCAACGTGTGTGCGGGGCTTTCGGTTCTTGTGTCGTCTGATGAAGTGTCGGAACCGAACGCTACCGATGAACAAAATAATGTCAGCGATATCCCTATCGCTGACCAAGTAACTACCGTGCGCTTTATCATTTACCGCGCCTCTTGTTTTGTTATTTTTATCTGGCTAGCGAACTGATCGCTCTCCAGTAAAAACAATAACGGCACGACAGCGTAACTGCTCATGACAAACAGAACGTTATGTGCTCAAAGCACTGCCCTGTTAGTTCGAATCAAACGCCAGTCACATTGTGTCGGACACACAGCGTGGTGTCCGACACATTCTTGCACACGTTAAAGATATGTCATTGGGGAGCTCTGACTAGTTGGCAAGCTCTTCCAGCTCCAGCGCCGCTGGCTGGAAGTTGGCGCGAAATACAAATTGCGCTTCACCATCCTGGAGAACTACTTTCCAGATATCACCGAAGTTCTTGACCTTCACCTTGGCATCGATCGGATAGCGATCTTCGTTGCACGAATCGACAGTGTCTGTCAGACAAACGTCTGTTAAACCGAGGCCTGCCATGATGTCGTAGAGCGTACCACTGTGTCCTGCTACCAAAGCAACGCTACCTGAAGGCAACGATAACAGTGCCTCTATAACTGGCGCTTCAGATGGCGATGTGCTTTCAGGATCCAGTTCGGTTGCGTTAGCCGTACCTTCTGGATTCAACACAGGAAATTCCTGTATGCCGTCATTGGCATTCTTGTCCATGTCACCTGTCAGACCAGCATCAGCGGTGATCATCTCGATAGTCTGGCGTGTGCGGATCTTGTGGCTTGAGAAGGCGTGAGTCAGGCGATCGGTAATCCCGGCGTCCTTGAACAGATTCTTCAGAAGTTCTGCACGCAGCTCACCTTTAGCGTTGAGTACTTCGGCGCACTTGTCTTCGCCACACACATCAACAAACGATCCATCATCCTGTTGTGCTGTCTGAGTCATCTTTTCAGCGTGACGTGTGAAGTAGATCTCAACATCAGCGTCCTGACTGGAACGGTCGAGCAATTCAAGCCCTTCGATATCCGTCGTGGGTCCTTTGTCACGAGTCGGCGCACCACTTTCCATCGCCACAGCAGATTTTGGTGGATACTCGCCATTGGCGTAGTAGGCAACCTGATACTGCTCTGAGCCCGTGTAAGAGACCGTCGTATCGAAGGTTTCCGAACCGAACGTACCGTCGTACATGCCATCGATAAAGATATTATAGCCATCGGCACCAGTGACTTCACACCAGGCTAGTCGAGCCGTTCCGTCGCCATTAGGGTTCAGTTCTACAGTCGGTGAAGAACCATCGGTTGTCGCCTCACAGATACCCAGAGTTGCCGCCGGAATGGATGTGTTGATACTGGCCTGTGAAGAAGGTACTGAACAGACACCACTGCTCATGCAGGCAGTAACGAAGAATTGAAAATCGGTGCTGGCGGCAAGTCCGGTAACTTCCAGAGTAGTGCCTGTAACGCCGTTCGCTATCTGTACACCGTCCTGATAAACATCATAGTAGGCAGCGCCTTCTGTAGCACTCCAGCTAACTCTGGCGCTACTACCACTCAGTGATTCAGCCGTTACACTCTCGACCCCCGTTGCATTGACTTGTAAAGCGACAGCGCAAAGACTTGCCACCGCTGCATATCGAAATAATTTCATGTTGTTCCTTGTTGATGTCTAGCGAGCCGCCATTGTAGTTCGCAACCCCCGCCAAGGAAATCCCTCGCCCTCGGGGTCGGACCACGACAAATCACCGGCACCTTAGACCCACATTGGGGGTCTGACCCCCATATGTTGTTGATATTATTGAATTAATTGGTGATTATGTGAGGTTGGAGGCGCTTAGAGGGGTGTTTTCGGGGCTTGATTGGGTACTTTATGGGAAGTTGGAAATGTGAGTGGCTTGGTCATTTTGATTAAACCTCTGAGGGGCCCTACGCTCGATCATTCAGGGGCTGCACACAAAAAAGCCCGACTCACAGTGAGCCGGGCCTATATCTACTGCCTGATCGGTGGGTTATCTTGCCACCGCTGGAACGCCCCGCGCTAGTTGTGGATCACAGGGGCCTGGATCAGTTTATCGAGTGCTTCCTGCTCTTCCTGCAATTTGAGGTTTGCGAGCAATTCAGGGTTAGCTGAGTCGTCTACAGCCGCCATAATCGGTGCCTCTGAAGCATCCGATGCTGCGTGTTTGCCATAGCTACACCCTTCTCCGGCATAAGCACTTCCTGCCATCAGCGCAAAGGTACCGGCTGCTGCCACGATGAGTCGTTTCATTTGCTGTTCCTCGTTTAGATTGCTTGACGTACATCACTACTACGATGTCTTTATGGCACAGGTTCACATACAACGCAAACCCGTGAAAAATCAGCGCAGTGCTTCGCGTGCATCGACCAGTTGTTCAATAACCCCCACAGACCACGGTCCTGCACAGATCGTCTCGTTGCTGGCCAGCGACAAGGCTAAGGGGTCCAGCCCGGCCTGCCGCAGAGCCGGATGCCGGGTGAGCATCTGCCCTCTGGAGTAGGTACCTGCGCTGTAAGGCGATTCAATAAGTGCATCAGGATTCAGATGGATGAGATCTTCCAGTGCCAGTACCCCATAGGACTCGATACCACGATCTTCGGCCACGTTGTGCCAACCGGCAATACTCATGGCCTGGCCACGAATGGATTCCAGCCCCACCGTGTAGCCGTTCGCATCGTAAACAGCGGCTTTCGGTCGCTGCTCGCCTGCTGCAACCATTGCAGCATCAAGCAAGTCAACACGCTGTTCGACCTGTGCAAGCCTTGCCTGAATTGCTGCAACTACCGATGCAGCCTTGTCAGCTCGCTGCAAAATGTCGCCAACCAGAGTGATATTCGCCAACATGGCATCGAGCGAGGTAGCCACTTCCAGCGACTCCACACGCAAACCCAGATCCGCTAGCAACGAGCGTGTGTACCGGGAAACATAGGGCCCTGTAATAACCACATCCGGCGCATGCGGAAGAATCTGCTCAGCCGACGCTTCAACGGTAGGAAACGAGGTAGCAAATTCGTGGTAATACGAACCTGCACTGTCCCGGCTCAGCCTGGACAGTGCCTTGATCTGCAGCGGATCAGCCAACAGCATGACGAGCTGATCCGCACACAGATTGATAGACATGACACTCGGTAACGGCTGCAGGGCGTTTGCAGCAACCACTGGCGAAAACCCGAGGCTACAGCACACTACGCCCGCCAGACTCCTGAGCCGAGACCGGAACATATTTACTGAGAAATACGACCTTCGGTGAACGGCTTGTACGGTGCATTGGCAGCCAGATAATCCGCCACTACCGTTTCTACGTTAGGCCCGAAGTCATAAGCGTTCACGGCAGATTCGGCAAAAATATCATAGCCATCACCACCACCTCGGACGTAGTTGTTGGTGGTCACCTTGTAGATGGCGTCAGGATCTATCGGCTGAAAATCATCACCAGACCCGACCATCACTTCAACAATTCGCCCTTCATTAGCTGCTACCGCAGGATCCCACTTGAACTTCAACCCGGCCACCTGGGGAAAACGCCCCGCTACCTCTTCTACCTGGCTAACGCCGTTTTCCAACGCAGCGATAACGCCCGCACCGGTCAGCTCAAACGTAGACAAGGTGTTCTGAAAAGGCAAAACCGTGAGTACTTCACCCATGGTCACTTCACCTTCGTCGATAGAGGCACGCAATCCGCCTGAATTCATGATGGCGATAGTGACGCCCTGATCTTTCACTCGATCCAGTAACGCATCGGCCACCAGATTACCCATGGCGCATTCTTCAACGCGACAGACTTCACGGTTGCCTTCGACAACGCTAGCTGTAGCCGCAACTACCTTGTTACGAATGTCATCAAGAGGCTCTGCCAACTCGGCAACACGCGCGACTACATCGGCGTCTTCAGCCACATTACCGTCAATCAGCAAAGGCTCTCCAGTTGCTTCTGTGATGACGCCGGCATCATCGAACGTGACCGACAACTCACCGACAAACTTGCCATAGGCATAGGCCTGCACGATTGCGGTATCACCGACCATAGTGGGATAGGGGCCAGCGGCACGCTCGTTAGTATTGGATAACAAGGTGTTGGAATGCCCACCGACGATCACGTCAACTCCTGTTGTTTCAGCAGCGACCAGCTTATCCACCTCGTAGCTGGAATGAGATAACACGATGATGCGGGTTATGCCCTGCTCGGTCAGTTCATCCACTTCACCTTGAACAGCAGCAACGGGATCTGAGAAAGAGATGTTCTTACCCGGGCTTGCCAGTTCGCTGGTGTCTTCAGGTGTAAGACCAATGATGCCGTATTTCTCTCCACCCTTTTCAACAATAGTGGATTTCATCAGCTTGTTCGCCAGTGCAGGTTCCTGAGTGAAATCTGCATTGGACATGACCACAGGAAAATTGACGTTGTCGATGAATTCTCGCAACACAGCCGGGCCATCGTCAAATTCATGATTACCCACAGTCATGCCGTCGTACTGTAGAGCGTTCATTATCTCGGCGGCTACCTTGCCCTTATAGTAAGTGTAAAACAATGAGCCCTGAAACTGATCGCCGCCATCGAACAGCAGTGCATCGGGATCGCGAGTACGAGCATCGGCAATTGCCGTGACCAGACGTGCATACCCGCCAAAACATTCTCCTGCCGTATTATCTTCGGCGGAGCAACCACTGTCGTATTTACTGATCGGCTCTACACGTGAGTGAAAATCGTTGGTGTGCAGGATAGTAACGCTGCTTTGTGCAGCAACCGGTGCAGTACCCAGAACACTCACAGCGGCGAGTAGACAAGACGCAACGAGGGCAGGTGCAGCTGGTAACGCTACAAATTGCGCAGATTTTAAACTGGTTTTCATGATGGAATCACTCCGTATCAATGGACGATGGCCAGAGCATAACAGGTCAGCCATGGAGACCCTGCCCGACCGGAATTCTCGCTGATGGGGAAACTATTATTCGTAAATCGGAAAAAAAGTATTAAAAGCCAATTCTGTAAACACACCCGGGTCGTTAAAGCGCTGGTCCTTGTTCAGCGCACTGATAACTGCCATGTCGTCATCGGTCAGGGAAAAATCAAACAAGGCGGCATTTTCAACAAGACGCTCAAGCTTTGAGGTCTTGGGGATAATGGCATTACCCCGCTGCACACCCCACCGAAGTACCACTTGCGCAGGCGTTCGGCCGACACGTTCTGAGATGGCCTCAACACCGGGCTGTCTAAGCACAGACTCATTAGCCTGCGCCATGTCCAGCTCCAGATAAGAGAGTGCTCCGAGGGGTGAGAAAGCCGTCACTGCTATGTCCTCTTCGGCGCAGAACCGCATGAGTTTTTCCTGTACCAGATAAGGGTGCGATTCCACCTGCAATACGGCAGGTGTGATTCGCGCGTAATTCAACAAATCCCTGAGAAGGCTCACACCATAGTTACAAACGCCGATGTGTCGGGCCAGGCCAGAATCAACCAGTGTTTCCATGGCTTTCCAGGTGTCCTGCAGAGATACCCTGGCTGGCTTCATCATGGGGACTTCATCAGCTGGATCGTGCACCCACTCCGGCGGGTAGCGCGTTTCAAACGGCACGAATTCCAGCGCGATCGGAAAATGCACCATATACAGGTCCAGATAGTCCAGCCCCAGATCGTTCAGCGTCTGATCCATCGCCATGATCACGTGATCCGGATGATGGTAGGTGTTCCACAACTTGGAGGTTATCCACAGCTCCTCTCGCGTGCAGAGTCCCTCCTCAATCGCCCGTTTGATACCCTCGCCGACCTCTTTCTCGTTACCGTAGTCGCAGGCACTGTCCAGATGTCGATAGCCCGTCCGAATAGCCTCATAAACAACATCCGCCACTTGCGGCTTGTCAATCTTCCACAGGCCCAGTCCGATAACCGGCATCTGGCCAGAAACACCCACGTCCTGGCAGGGTATGTCGACCGTGGCGTTGGTTGTTGCTGTACTCGACGATGAAGAATCTGACGTGCTCATTGTGCTATTCCAGACGCCGATAGTGGCGCTACGTTGGTAAATTGATCAATTTCGATAGCGCATCCCATGCGAATCGACTCCTGCGCTGCCGCTCCCATGCGCACCGCTTTTACGCCGTCTTCGGCACTGACTTCGATGCGCCCTCCCTCAAGCACGGCACGAATAAACTGAACGTGCTGATAGTACGTGGAGCCATGGTGATCACCAGCCGCCGCCAGCGCTTCGTCAACCACAATAGTGTCTACCTGCGGCTCACTACGATCGCGCGGACTGAATACCACCCGTGTGGGCCGTTCGCGCTCACCCGACCAGAAGCGATCCGGACCTGGAATGAAGGCGTCCAGTTTGCCTTTCTCACCAATGGCTGTGAGCTGCTCTTGCGGATCAGCCCCATCAGCGAACATGCACAGCTCAAGCGAGGCACGCACGCCGTTGGCGAAGTCCACGATGACAAAGGCGTTGTCGATGATATCGGGAACCCGCTCATCATAACGTTCGTCGAGGTGATTCACATCAATAGCCCCGCTGGCAAAAATCCGAACGGGTTCAGCACCCACCATCAGCCTCATCAGATCGAAATGATGACAGCATTTTTCCACCAGTGTGCCGCCCGTATTTTTACTGAAACGATTCCAGTCCCCCACTTTTTCCAGAAACGGGAATCGGTGTTCCTTGATCGATAGCATGCGAAGCGTGCCGATCTCACCGCTGCTGAGCCGCTCTATGAAGCGGGCCGTCGGGGGCATGTACCGATATTCCATTGCCACCCAGAATGGTGATGGATAGTCTTCCAGCTTGTGAAGCAGATCATCACACTGTGCGATGGTTGTGCATACCGGCTTTTCAGCGAGAATGGGCTTGCCCGTGGGCAAAAGCTGCGTGATGATCTCGTGGTGAGTAAAGTTAGGCGATACAATCAGATACGCGTCTACAGTTTCCGGATCCAGCTTATGCAGATGAGAAAAACCTGTTGCTTGCGAATTTCCCAGAGACCGAGCCAGTGCAACCGCTGACTCCAGCATGGGGGCATCCGGATCGATAAGCGCAACGACTTGAACATCCCACTCATGGTGCTCACTCACCAGCGCCAGATTGCGAAGGTGCTCATGCCCCATCATGCCGGTGCCAATAACGGCATATCTCAGTGTTTTCATCGTCGCAAGTTTAACGCTAATTTTGCTCGACCGCACTTGGCACGTCGATGCCGTATACACTACCTACCATGATAAGAGACGCAAAATTCAGTATTGGGCAGGTTGTACGCCACCGCGTCTACCCGTTCCGTGGAGTCATCTTCGATGTTGACCCCGAGTTTGATAATTCCGATGAATGGTATCAAGCCATCCCGGAGGCCGTCAGACCCCACAAAAACCAGCCTTTTTATCATCTGTATGCCGAAAATGATGAGACGGTGTACGAAGCCTACGTATCAGAACAGAATCTGCTAGTGGATGAAAATACGACGCCACTTCGTCACCCACGTATTTCGACGGATTTCAAACGCAGTAAATCAGGCGCCTACACACCGATCAAGCTATCCAGCCATTAATGGAAGGATGAACAGGCGTAGCGGTCGCGTGTGGAAAGACATATCGGGCAGCGATAACAGCGCACTGCTAGGAGCCTGTCCGAGAATAACGATCGAGGCGAGAGTGTGAGATTTTGAGTCAGATTTTCGTGTCAATTGAGGTGAATAGTTGTTCTATTCGCCGAAATTTACGCGGAAATAT
>Ga0114956_1000080_pt1 | contig 52236 bp, 47 predicted proteins | sample MaitaG_FD_87304 | JGI IMG/M metagenome (GOLD analysis project Ga0114956, IMG submission 87304) | Marine algal microbial communities from Maine, USA - Maine_Asex2 metaG | ecosystem: Host-associated > Algae > Red algae > Unclassified | place: Maine, USA | collected 2015-01-05 | reverse complement strand
AATCGGGCAATCGCTGAGCAGTTGCTTGAGCAGCAACAACAAGAACAACAACAAGAACAACAAGAACAACAAGAACAACAACAACAAGAACAAGAACAAGAACAAGAACAACAGGAAAATTCGGATGACCAACAATCCGATGAGCAAAACGATGATCAATCTGACAATCAAAAACAAGATCAGCAAGAAGATGATCAGCAGGACTCCGATCAACAGCAGCAGCGCTCAGAAGAAGAACAAAATTCTGAGAATGCCGAAAACACCAGCGAGGATTCTGAGCAAGGCGAAAACGATGACAATCAGAAAGAACAGGATGAGCAGGCAGCTCGCGCTATGCAGGCAGAGCAGGAAAAGGCACAGAACGATGAGCATCCTGAAGATGAAGCTGGTGAACAGGGTGATGCGGCCGATGAGTTAGCCGACGCTCCTCCGCTGACAGAAAAAGAGCAAGCTAATGAGCAATGGCTGAGGCAAATACCGGACGATCCGGCAGGCTTATTACAGCGTAAATTACAAAATCGGCACATCACCGATTTTCCAAAGGTAAAAGACAGTGTTGAACCCTGGTAAAACCATTTGCTTTCTAGGATTGTTGCTGTTGCTGGCAGTTGTGTCGATGCAAGTACAGGCGCAGCAGCAACGGGTGGAAGTTCAACTTAGCAGCAACAGAGTCAGCATCGACGAGTCGGTCATTCTAAGTGTGCGAGCTTTTGCATTGAATGCCGATCTTGACGCATCGGCACTGGCTGAAAATTTTGACGTCACCACACGCTCCAGTTCAAGACAGGTCACTATAGAAAACGGCAAAAGAACCAGTGTGGTTGAGTGGATTTTGGAGTTGGTGCCCAAGAGCACTGGTGCGATTGAGGTACCTCCGATAACGGTGGGTTCAGAGCAGTCACGTCCGCTGACTATACTGGTTGAATTGCCTGCATCTGGCTCCGCCAGAGATCTGTATCTTGAAGCCAGTGTTGATGTTACTGATCCTTACGTTCAAGCGCAGGTTATTTATACTTTGCGTGTTTATCAAGATGTAAGATTCCTCGATGCGTCATTGAGTATTCCGGATATTGAAGGCGCACTCATGCAACAGCTAGGGGAAGAGCGTTCTTATCAAGACACGGTAAACGGTCGAAATTATGCTGTAAGTGAAATACGTTACTCAGTATTCCCGCAACAAAGCGGCCAGATAGACATACCATCGATTTCGTTAAAAGCCGTTGTTCCGGTCGATCGGAATCAAGTACCCAATGCTCGCTCACGTACCAGAACGTTAACCCGTCGCGCTGAAGACGTTGTCCTTAACGTACGTCCGCGTCCGGATGGTTTGGACGGCAATTGGTGGCTGCCCGCCAAAGAGGTCAAACTGCAAAGCGCCTGGTCTGCACCAATAACTAACCTGAGTGTCGATCAACCAATAACCCGCACCATACATTTAATGGCGCAAGGGGTTGCAGATTCTCAGTTGCCCCAGATTGATGTTCCCGACGTTGAAAACATAAGCATTTATGCTGATACACCAACTGCTGCCACCAATGTGAGTGAAAAAGGCTTACTGTCTCAACAAACCAATACGTGGGCCGTTATTGCTCAGGTGCCCGGCGAGCTGGTGTTACCGGAGGTGCGTGTCAATTGGTTTGACACTGCAACTGGCGAAGCGAAAGTGGCCGTTCTGCCAGAAGAGATCATTCAGGTAAATGGTACACCCGCTTCAACAGCCGCAAACAGTAGTGCAGGTACAAGCAATCAGGATAATGCTAACGCGAACACTAGACCAGCCTCGCCGCTGACAGAGCCAAACAGTGATACGTCCGACTCTGACGCCTTATCCGAAAATGTCCTCGACGACTCCTCGCAACCCGAGTCAGAGTCGGACAAGCAGACAGGTAATACACCTGCCGAAATTGCTAATTCCCTGGCCATTAATGAACAACTGGCGAATAGCCCATGGAAACCGATAGCCTTAGGCTTACTGGCTGGCTGGGTACTGAGCTTGCTGGGTATATGGCTATGGTGGCGTGCGAAGCGGAGTACCGTTGCTGATACATCAGCGCCGTCAGATAGTGAGACCAGTACTGAGCGTTTTCGACGTCGTGCCGGTTCTCGAGCAGCGCTGAGTCCGATCAAATCAGCGTGTGAATCGGGTGATGCGTCAAAAATAGCGCAGCAGGTTCTGGCATGGGGTGCCATGGTATGGCCGAATAACCCGCCTACCCACATAGTCGATGTTGCTAATCGACTGAACCATCAGCCATTAACACCACTTTTTGAAGCGATAGATGCTGAACAGTATCGACCGGCTGGCAGTGTCAAACCTGTGGCAGTTGATGCGATACCTGACATGCTCAGTACCGCCGTTGAGCAGTATAGCGAACCGCAATCCTCAGAAGCTGACACTTACGCATTACCTGCGTTGTAATTCGTATCGAAATCTGTTTACTCAGGCCGTATTTTAACCCGAATCAGGCACGATACTTTCTACGATAGCCGGATAGGTGCAATGGCTTTGTACCGATGATTGTCTGCTTTAACCGGTGAGTGTTTTTATCCATATTCTGCGTACAGTAGCGGTGCCCATAGCCTGTATCTTCTGGGTAGGCGTGGCCATGTCTGCTGATGCGATTCCGGGTGAAGACTTTTGCAATCAGCCAGTGCATTCAATCGCGTTTGCCGGTAACCGGGTTACCAAGCCTCAGGTGCTGCTGCGTGAAATTGATCAGCAGGTAAACCAGCCTTGTTCCATCGATCTGATTGTCGATAGCACACAGAGCATCATGGATCTTGGATTGTTCTCAACCGTGCTGGCTGATCTTTTGATGGTTGACGAACAGCTTCAGTTGCGATTCACCGTCAAAGAGAAACTCTATTTTTTAGCAATCCCTCGAATCAGCCGAACCTCTGATGCCGAACTTCGTGGTGGCTTGCAGCTCAGGTTCGACAATTTTCTGGGTCGTCTGCATCAGATGCGTATCACCTCCGAGAAGCGCCAGGAAGATGATGGCGATGGACCGGGTGGCTACGTTCATAGTCTGGATTACAGCATCCCACGATTTTTTGGAAGTGACTATGGCCTTGGTTTTGAACTCGCCAGTGATCGTCGCAAAGTGGATTTGGCACTTAACGGAACTGAATTTGGTTCGGCACAGTCGGAAACTCAGACGCTCGGCCTGGTGGCTAATCGCTGGGTGAATGAATCCAGTGGTATTCAGGGCTTACGCTACTTTTTCGGATTTCGATTTCGGCAACGTAACCTCGAACTACTTAGCGGCGAGACCGGGCCATACAAAGACGGGACCGACGTGTTGGCTATTGTCGGTGCTGAGCACAAACAGTTACATCAGGACTTGTTTCGACGTCGTGGTACGGTACTTGGCGGGTCGCTTAGCTTTGCAAATAAAAGCACGGGTTCAGACTTCCAATATACCCGCGCTGATATCTATGCAGCGGCCTATTTGCCGTTGTCCAAAGGTATTCGTAACATTAATGTGCGTGGCCGTCTTGGTGTGAGTGACGGTGCTGCATTTGGTGAAAGTAGTTATAGCATTGGTGGCGGTGAGTTATTGAGAGGTATGCAGACAGGGCACACCAGCGGTGATGTAATGACAGTGTTGAATGTTGAATATCTGCATGCATGGTTCGACTATCCTCAGTGGAGATGGGTTGTATTTGGGGATGTGGGCAATGTTTACAAGCGAAGCGAAGTTAGGCTGCATAAGCTGCGGGCCCGAGGTGGTGTTGGCTTAAGATGGAAATTGCTGTCACTTTCAAACACTGATTTGCGAGTAGATGTGGCCTGGGATGCCCAGCGTGAACGCGTACAGACCTACGTTTCATCAAATCTGACATTTTAATGATTTGTAAATATTCGTTGCCGGTCAAATTGTTAATATGATCGATCAGCGAAGTAATGATCTACGGCGGAAAAACATGAGTACATTGGAAGACCAGCAATTCGAACACTGGCAAGTTGAGAAAGACACCAGCGATATTCTGTGGCTTACGATTGATCGAAAAGGTGAAAGCACCAATTCGCTGAGTGAGGCGGTGTTAAGCGAACTGAATGCACTCATGGAAATTGCCGAGAATGCCGACCCTGCCGGCGTGGTCATTCAGTCTGGAAAGCCTGATAGTTTTATCGTTGGTGCTGACATTCGAGAGTTTGGCAGTTTTGAAAAGGCCGAAGATGCCAGTGCAAAAATCAGGGAAGGGCATGCAGTGTTTGCCCGACTGGAATCTTTGGAGTGTCCAACTGTGGCTGCTATTCATGGTTTTTGCCTCGGGGGTGGACTAGAGATGGCATTGGCGTGTGACTACATTATTGCGTTGAACACACCTGAAACTCGTGTCGGTCTGCCAGAAGTCAAACTGGGCATTTTCCCGGGGCTGGGTGGCACGACCCGACTAACCGAAAAAGTCGGTGGCCTTAAAGGTATGGAACTCATGCTAACCGGTCGTATGTTACGCGCGCCTGCTGCACGTGGCATGGGCATCATTGACGAGTTGGTCAGCGAGTTCGGTTCTCTGCGTTGGTCTGCCAGGCGGGCGATACTGAAAAAACGAAAAAGCCGGGGAGCAGGAAGCGTCGCTTCCTTGACCAACCGGCAACCGGCTCGTAAAGCTATTGCTGCCATGCTTAGAAAGAAAACCGCTGAAAAAGCTAACCCCGATCACTATCCTGCACCGTTTGCCTTAATCGATTTATGGGAAAAGCATCGCGATAATCGTCTCGCTATGTTTGAAGGCGAAGCCAAAGTGGTCGGTGAACTTATGGTTGGTCCGACTGCTACTAACTTACGCCGAATTTTCTTTTTAACAGAACGAATGAAAGAGCTTGGCAAAGCCGAAGATTTCAAAGTTCGGCGTGTACACGTGATTGGCGCCGGTGTGATGGGTGGTGATATTGCTGCCTGGTGTGTGGTACAGGGAATGGAGGTTACGCTACAAGATCGCGAAATGAAATACATTGAACCGGCACTTGCACGAGCTAAAAAACTGTTCAAGCGAAGATTGAAAAAGAAGCCTGCAATCAGTGCTGCAATGAGTCGGCTCATTGCAGATGTGGACGCAGCAGGTGTTGAGCGCGCCGATGTCATTATCGAAGCTATCTATGAAAACGCAGACGCGAAGCGTGAGTTGTATGCAGCCATTGAGCCGCGTATGGCTGAGCATGCTGTGCTGGCAACCAACACATCTGCACTGCCTCTTGAAGAGCTTAGTCGTGATCTTAAAAATCCCGAGCGTCTTATCGGTCTGCATTTTTTCAATCCGGTTGCCAAAATGCCGCTGGTAGAAATTGTTCATGGTGAAAAAACCGCCGATAGCTGGACGGTTAAAGGTGCTGCGTTTTGTTCACAGATAAATCGTTTTCCGTTGCGAACCAAAAGCTCGCCGGGTTTTCTGGTCAATCGTGTTTTAGCGCCGTACCTTATGGAAGCAATCAGCATGCATCTGGAAGGCATCGACAAAGAAATTATCGATGCAGCTGCGATTCGATTTGGCATGCCAATGGGGCCTATCGAGTTGGCTGATATTGTTGGCCTTGACGTCTGTATAAATGTTGCTAAAACGCTGGCAAAAGGTGATGTTGAAGCTCATCGCAAGCTACTGCAAGGCATGATTGATGACAACAAGCTGGGCAAGAAAAGTGGTGAAGGTTTTTATACATGGGTCAAAGGTAAGGCGAATCGAAAACCAGCCACTGTTGATAACGCCTATGGCGATCAGCTTGCGAAGCGCTTGATGAAACCGTTTCTTGACGAATGTAAGGCTGTATCGGCAGATGAAATTGTTGAAGATGATGATCTACTAGATGCAGGCATCATTTTCGGGACCGGCTTCGCACCGTTCACCGGAGGTCCAATGAACTATCTGGCTAACCAGGATAAGAAGGAAAACACACATGTCTAATCAAACTATAAGACCGGTTGCGGTTGTTGGCGCGTTGCGTATTCCATTTTGCCGGAGTGGCTCTTCTTACGCCGATATTTCAAATCTGAAAATGCTTTCGACTGTGCTAAACGGCCTGGTTGATCGCTATGAGCTGAACGGCGAACAGCTTGGTGAGGTCAATGCCGGAGCGGTTATATCCCACCCCAAGGACTGGAACCTTGCACGCGAAGCAGTACTTAGTACGAAACTTTCGCCTCGCACACCCGCACTAACCATGCAGCAAGCATGCGGCACCAGTTTGCAGGCTGCAGCTATTGCAGCATCTAAAATTTCGACAGGGCAAATAGACAGTGCTATAGCTGCAGGTACTGATACCGTTAGTGATGTTCCGATTTCGTTTAGTAAAAAGTTTTCCAGCAGGCTGGTAAAGCTGGGTAAGGCGCGTGATATCAAATCGAAGCTGGCATTGTTCAAAGGCTTTAGCCCAAAAGAATTAAAACCTAATCCACCGTCTGTTAATGAGCCACGCACGCTAATGAGTATGGGGCAGCATTGCGAACTAATGGCTCAGGAATGGGGTATTACTCGAGAAGCGCAAGATGAACTCGCTGTTGCCAGTCACCTAAATGCAGCGGCGGCTTATCAGCGTGGTTTCTATGATGATTTGCTCATACCTTGTGAAGGTGTGCTTCGCGATAACAACATGCGTCCCGACACCAGTATTGAAGCCTTGTCGGGTTTGCGAAAAGCGTATGAGAAAAGTGAAAAAGGCACTTTGACCGCTGGCAACAGCACACCATTAACCGATGGCTCGGCAGGTGTCTTACTGGCCAGTGAAGAGTGGGCAAAAGAACGGGGTTTACCCATTCTTGCCTACATTACTCATACACAAACTGCCGCTGTCGACTTTGTTGGTGGCGCGGGTTTGCTGATGGCTCCGACACTTGCTGTTAGCGATATGATTAAACGAGCAGACTTGTCTTTGCAGGATTTTGATTTCTATGAAATTCATGAGGCTTTTGCGGCCCAGGTACTGTGTACCCTGAAGGCTTGGGAAGATGCTGAGTACTGTAAAAATGAGCTTGGTCGTGACGCACCATTGGGCAGCATCGATCGCAGTAAACTCAACGTTAACGGTAGTTCGCTTGCGGTTGGTCACCCATTCGCGGCCACCGGTGCACGAGTAACCGGCACCCTTGCAAAAATTCTCGATGAAAACGGCAGTGGGCGAGGTCTTATCTCGGTCTGTACCGCCGGTGGTATGGGTGTGACAGCTATTCTTGAGAAGTAAAGCATGCAGCTGGCAAAGGGGAAAGTGATGAAGACTAAGAACTGCGTATCGCGAAAATCTTCTGTTGCGGATACTGTTGCGGATATTTTTCGCACATCTTTTTGTGGCCGAATCGCTTTGGCTATTGGCTTACTGCTATGCAGCGCATTGGTACATGCCCAGGATTCCCATTATCGGGAACCGCAATTCGATGTGTATCAGCTGAGCGCGAGTGCTGAAATCGAAGTCCCCAATGATTTGATGACGGTCAACCTGATTGCACAAGCTACCGGTACCGATGCTGCGGAACTGGCTAACCTGATCAACTCGAGCATGGGTTGGGCCGTATTAAAGTTGAAACCATTTACCGCAATTGATTCCCGCACGCTCGACTATCAAACTCAGCCTCAATACGAACGCGGTGGCTCGCGTATCAAGGGCTGGATTGCCAGCCAGTCTATTCGGCTCGAGACCGACGATTTTGAGCAAGCTGCAAAAGCGATACAAGTGCTACAGGAACGTCTGCAAGTGCAGGGTATGCACATGAGTGCTAAACCGGAAACCCGTAAAAGTGCTGAAGATCAGTTAATGAACAAGGCGCTGGATGCTTTCAAGGCACGCGCGTTAATAGTGCAAACCAATATGGGTGCTCCAGCCTACAGAATAATGAATCTGTCGATAAATGCGAACGGGCCGGGCCGTCACTATCCTCAATCCGAGAATTATCGCGGTGCTTCAGCTGAAATGAGAGTATCTGAAGCGCCGGTCATTCAAGCAGGCACCAGCCAAGTTAGTGTGCATGTGAATGGACAGATTCAGTTAGAGTAGGACAACATTTAGTAGTTAAGGGGTGAGCCTGTTGAGTGATCACGATGAGTTCATGCAAGCGGCAATCGATGAAGCTAAAAAAGGTCTGGCTGCGGGTGGCATCCCGATAGGCTCTGTGCTGGTGCTCGACGGGAAAATCATCGGCAGAGGTCATAATCAGCGTGTTCAGCAGGGCAGTGCCATTCGTCATGCTGAAATGGATTGCCTGGAGAACACTGGCCGCCTGCCTGCGAAAGATTATCAGCGCGCCATTTTGTATTCCACGCTGTCGCCGTGTGATATGTGCAGCGGAGCGGCTCTTCTATACGGAATTGAACACATCGTAGTTGGAGAAAACCAGACATTTCAAGGACCAGAAAGCTATGTCCACAGCCGGGGCGTACAGGTAGAGGTGCTCGACAATGCCGAATGCATTGCTTTGATGGAAGCCTTTATTCGAGACAAGCCAGAACTCTGGAACGAAGATATAGGCGTCTAACCCCGCTAAGCACAGCTCAAAGCAGAATTTGACTGTTTCGAGGCCCTGCAATTGCATTAATGAGCTAATTATCTGCCCGTTTGGTCGATAGCGACCTGCAAGTGCATTGCGCACGTCAAATTGCCAGACCATCTGGCGCCGCGAGTGACTAAAAACAGGTAAAATCGCGGTTTTAACTCTATCTTGTTCGAGGATCGACCCATGAAAATTCTAGTAGGCGTCAAACGCGTACTCGACTACAACGTCAAAGCTCGTGTCAAAGCTGATAAGTCTGGTATTGAGCTGGCAAACGTAAAAATGTCGATGAATCCATTCGACGAGATAGCGGTTGAGGAGGCACTGCGACTTAAGGAAGCTGGCCATGCTGAAGAGGTGGTTGTGCTCTCAATTGGCGCAACTCAGAGTCAGGAAACCATTCGAACCGGACTGGCCATGGGCGCCGATCGCGGCATCCTGATTGAAACTGATGATTTGCTTGAGCCGTTGGCAATAGCCAAATTGTTCAAACACGTTGTAGAGAAAGAATCTCCGGGTATGGTGTTGCTGGGTAAACAGGCAATTGACGATGACAGTAATCAGACTGCTCAAATGCTATCTGCGCTTACCGGTATGTCGCAGGCCACCTTTGCGTCCAAAGTGGAGGTTGACGGCGATCACGTGAACGTAACGCGTGAAGTCGACGCTGGTCTTGAAACTATACGCGTTAAAAGTCCTGCGGTTATTTCAACCGACTTACGACTTAACGAACCACGCTATGCAAAACTGCCCAATATCATGAAAGCCAAAAAGAAGCCGCTTGAAGTAATAGCGGTAGGCGACACCGGTATAGATGTCAGCAGTGGATTGGCGGTTGTTGAAGTAAATGAGCCACCGGAGCGTGAAGCCGGGGTAATTGTTGCCAACGTTGCCGAGCTTGTCGACAAGCTACGCAACGAAGCCAAAGTCATTTAACCAACCGGACAACAGGACACTAACATGAGCATATTAATTCTTGCAGAACATGAAGGCGGAGCATTGCGACCGGCAACCTTGAGCGTAGTAGCTGCAGCAAAAGCAATCGGTGGTGACATCGATCTACTGATCGCAGGTCATAATGCTTCTGCGGTTGCAGAAGCAGCTGGAAAAGTTGAAGGCGTATCAAAGGTATTGCATTGTGACGATCCGGCCTACGAACACGAACTTGCTGAGAACCTGTCGTCTTTGGTGGTGAGTCTTGCCGACAAGTACTCGCACGTTTTGTTTGCAGCTACTGCTGCGGGCAAAAATGTTATGCCCCGCGTTGCAGCACTACTGGACGTGTCTGGCATATCCGATATAACCGAAGTTGTGTCTGAAGATACTTTCATTCGACCTATCTATGCCGGTAACGCAATGGCAACGGTTAAAAGCAGCGATAGGATTAAAGTTGTTGGTGTTCGTACGACATCGTTCGATGCTGTAGCAGAGTCGGGTGGCAGTGCAGCAGTTGAGAGTGTGGCCGCCGTTGCCGGCAGCGATCAAGTCAGCTTTGTCGGACAAGCGCTTTCACAGTCTGATCGACCGGAACTCACCAGTGCCGATATTGTTGTATCAGGCGGACGTGGAATGCAGAGCGGTGATAACTTTGTCATGATCGACGAGATCGCAGCTAAACTCAATGCGGCGGTAGGTGCGTCCCGGGCCGCGGTTGATGCAGGCTTTGTTCCGAATGAATATCAAGTGGGTCAAACCGGTAAAGTGGTTGCACCTAATTTATACATTGCAGTTGGAATCTCTGGCGCCATTCAGCATCTTGCTGGCATGAAAGACAGTAAAGTGATCGTTGCCATCAATAAAGATGAAGAAGCGCCCATTTTTCAGGTTGCCGATTATGGCTTGGTCGCAGATTTGTTTGATGCACTGCCAGAACTTAGCAAAGCACTAGACGCATAACGTACTATTTTTATAGCCCTTCAAATATAAAAAGGATCTAAAAGTATGACCTACACAGCGCCAGTAAAAGACATTGCATTTGTATTGAACAACGTCATCGGCCTGGAAGAGATTTCAAAGCTTGAAGGGTTTGAAGAAGCCACCGAGGATATGGTTGGGGCAATTTTAGAGGAGTCAGCGCGTTTTACCGGTGAGGTTTTGGCACCTTTGAACGCAGTTGGTGACAAACAAGGTTCTAAATGGAGCGAAAATGGTGTGACAACTCCCGACGGCTGGAAGGATGCTTACAACCAGTTTGTTGAAGCAGGTTGGGGTGCATTAGCATTTCCCACAGACTATGGCGGGCAGGGGCTCCCCATGTGCGTATCTTCAGCGGTTCAGGAGATGTGGCACAGTGCGAATATGTCATTCGGTTTGTGTCCGTTGCTAACGCAGGGCGCTGTTGATGCTATCCATCACCATGCATCCGATGAGCTTAAAGATCGCTACTTGCCAAAAATGGTCGAAGGTGTCTGGTCCGGCACAATGAATCTTACCGAGCCGCAGGCCGGAACTGATCTGGCAGCGATTCGTACTACCGCTGAACCTGCAGGCGATCATTATCTGGTCAAAGGGACAAAAATTTTCATTACTTACGGCGATCAGGATTTAACAGAAAACATTATCCATCTGGTTTTAGCGCGGCTACCCGATGCGCCTGAAGGTGTGAAAGGCATTTCGCTGTTTGTGGTACCTAAATTTTTAGTCAACGATGATGGCTCGATCGGTAAGCGCAACGATCTTAAATGCGTGTCAATCGAACATAAGCTTGGTATTCACGCGAGTCCAACCTGCGTTATGTCGTACGGTGATAACGAAGGTGCTGTAGGTTATCTGATCGGCAAAGAGCATCACGGGCTGATGTACATGTTCACTATGATGAATCAGGCACGTCATGCAGTTGGTGTGGAAGGCTACGGAATTGCAGAGCGTGCGTATCAACAAGCACTCGCTTATGCAAAAGATCGCAAGCAAGGTCAAACACTGCTTGGTAAGAGTGAAGACGATCAAGGTATCGTTAATCACCCCGATGTTCGCCGCATACTCATGACCATGCGATCAAGTATTGAAGCTATGCGTGGACTTGCACTCGAGTGTGCAGCCGCATTCGACATTGCTAGAAAGCATCCGGATGAAACAGTGCGCAAACATCACCAACGTCGTGGTGAGCTACTTACACCGTTAGTTAAGGGCTGGTCTACCGAGTTGGGTGTAGAGCTATGTTCTCTTGGTGTGCAAATCCATGGTGGCATGGGTTTTATCGAAGAGACCGGTGCCGCGCAACATTTACGTGACGCTCGAATTGCGCCTATTTATGAAGGCACCACAGCGATTCAGGCGAACGATTTAATCGGTCGGAAAACCGCACGAGATGGTGGTCAGGGACTGATGGAGCTTATGGCTGACATGACTGAAACGCTTGGCGAACTCGAAAAGGCTGATAACACCAACTTAAAAGCTATTGCCAAACGCTTCAAAGTTGCAATGAGTTCGGCAGAAGACACCGGTAAATGGATGCTTGGTCAGAACGATGCCACCATGCCGTCGGCAACCTCTGTTGAATTTCTTATGATGATGGGCCGCCTGGCCGGTGGCTGGATGATGGCTCGCTCCGCTGTGGCTGCGAATAGGCTAAAAAGCGAAGCTGGTGCCGATGCACCGTATCTGGATGCCAAAATTATGCTGGCTCGCTATTACGCTGAACGCATGTTGCCACTAGTAGAATCAGGTAAAACTATTATCACCGAAAGTGCAGAAAGCACAATATCGGTTGCAGTCGAGCAGTTATAATTTTCCGGCAATAAGCTATGCCATCATCCTCAATGAAATTGAGCGGGTTGTTGGTGCGTGATACATGTGCAGCAGCGTAGAGCAATAAGTGGTATTTTGCTCGCGCTTATGCTGTTGTCTACTGCCTATGCCGGGCTTCATCCGGCGATTGACTCTTACAGAAATTTTTGGCCAAGCGGTATTTTTGCGTTTATAGCAGCCGTGCTTTTGCTGCCGGATACCAACTTAGGTCAACGCATTCAGCTCGGTGTTTTAATAGTTATTGGTATTGCCTTGCTTGTGGCTGGGCTACGCGGCGGTGCAGCAGTCAACTGGTCTGGCATTCTTTCGCAAAATACCGGACTCTTGTCAATGGTCCTGTCAGTTGGGTTGTTAAAGCTCATCATTTCGAATTCGGCTGTAAAAAAAACAACGGATAGTGAAAAACTGCCTATTGGACGAAAAGCTTATTGGCACACACTAATGAGTGTCACGCTGTTCGGATCGATCATTAATGTTTCGGCACCAATAGTGATATCAGATCGACTCTCACTGAATCGACCTTTGGATTATTTTTCTGCTGGCACGCTGGTCCGTGCATACTCTTCTTGTGCCAGTTGGTCACCATTTTTTGCCTGTATGGCTGTAGTGATAACTGCTGTTGGCGACGTGAATTTGTTAAGTTTGATGGTGAGTGGTTTTCCGCTAACTATTGCATCGGTTGTTGTACTCTATTACGGCGCGCTGTGGTTCTACCCGGAAAAAGTAGAAACGTTTTACGGTTACCCAATGCGACTGGAGAGTCTACTGGTACCATTCCTACTTGCCACACTGGTTTTTCTATCGAGTTTATTATTTCCAGCCATACCCATCCTCACTGTTATTTCGCTATCGTCAATTGCGTTAACCGTTTCCTTACTACTCTATCGCCAGGGTATCTCCCGTAGTGCTCGAATTCTGGGAAAGTTTGTGCTTTTCGATTTACCCAAAACGCTGAACGAGTTACAGCTGTTCATCTCTGCCGGGATACTTGCAACCGGTTTGCAAGCTATAGTTGAAGTGGGCACCATCAGCGCACCGATAACTGAATTTACCAGTTTCACAGCATGCGTATTATTGGCGTTAATTATCGTGATATCGGCACTGGGTATTCATCCGGTCATTCAATATGCGACCTTTACACCTTTGATTTTGGTTGTGAATCCGAATCTGGAACTACTGGGCCTGACGTACTTGTTCGGCTGGAATCTGGGTACCTGCGCCAGCCCTTTGTCTGGCACCAATCTGATCATGCAAGGACGTTATGGAATAGTTGCCTGGCGTGGTGCGATGCAGAATTGGCCCTGGGTTGCGGTGATGTATTGGGTGGCTGTATTGCTGTTGTACATGCGTGGATGGTTAGGTTGAAATGATCAAGTCTTTGGGTTTGATTGTTTCGTCGCCGAGGCTCTCGACTCGAATGTCCAGACCCTTCGATAAGGCTTTCTTAATGGCTGCAAATTCAGGTGCTCGATTAATGCAATCGATAGCGATGACTTTTTTGTCCTTCAAATAAAACACAGCCATACTACGCGAGCCGAATGCATCGCCACGTAAAACGACTTCATCATAGCCTTGATTTACACCGGCAATCTGCAACTTTAAATCAAACTGATCAGACCAGAACCACGGTAACGATGCGTAAGGTTTTTGCTTGTTACATAAACTGGCTGCTGCTGTTTTGCCTTGTTCAGTCGCGTTGGGTACAGACTCTAACCGCAAACTTCGATCAAGCAGGGCGTTTGGGTGGAACGTGCAATCGCCAGCGGCAACAATGTCCGGGTCATTGGTTTGTGCAAACTCGTCAACAACAATTCCGTTGTCAATATTGAGTCCTGCATTGGCAGCCAGTTCAGTATTGGGAATAACGCCAACACCAACTATGACGATGTCGGCTTTGTATTCTTGGCCGTTTGTTGCGTTCACAGCTGTAACACGCTTATCTCCTATGAACGATTCAGCACTGGTCTGGGTAACGATATGAACGCCTTCTTCGCGATGCACTTTGGTATAGAATTCAGCGACTTCTGCTGCTGCGACCCGCGCCAGCACGCGAGGTGCCATCTCGAGTACAGTCACGTTCATACCGGCTTTTTTGAATGATGCTGCCAGCTCCAATCCGATATAGCCTCCGCCGACAATAACCACATTTCCCCCAGTGGCCGCATCGAGCTTGATTGCTTGTGCATCTGCAGCACTGCGAAGGTAGTGAATGCCTGCCAGGTCACTGCCCGGAATGTCGATCTTTCTGACTCTTGCGCCGGTAGTCAGCGCAAGCTTTGAATAACGATGTGTTGCTCCATCGTTGGTGTGAACTTCTTTGGTCTCGCGATCAATGGATTCAACTTGGGTATTGAACAGAAACGCCACGTTGTGTTTTTCGAAATACGAGGCTGGCCGCAGCAGAATATCCTCCAGAGACTTGTCGCCCGATACGAATCCTTTAGACAGTGGAGGGCGGTGATATGGCAGGTGGGCCTCATTGGTTATGATTAGAATGCTGCCTTGCCAACCTTCCTGTCTTAAGGATATGGCGACTTGCGCACCAGCATGGCTCGCGCCGACGATAATGCATTGTTCTGACATACTAAAACGTTCCTGAAACAGACGAGATGGCTCATTGGAGTATAAGATAAATGCCAGTAGTCTTTGAGCTTGATCAACTAACCTGGCAAAAGAACATGGCGAATGCAATAAAAACAGCACTGCTCACTGGTGGTAATGGCAATTTGGGACGTCTGGTAGCGCACGAATTGCTTGCGCGAGGCGTACGGGTGATCAAATTCGATATTCCGGGCACTGAACCGGCCGAGACCCACGCCAATGAAACCGTGGTAATCGGCGACATGCGTAACCCCGAGACCTTGAAAACACTGCTTACAACGCACAAACCCGACACGATATATCATTTGGCGTCTTTGCTATCGGGTAGCTCGGCCGCAGATCATCAGGCAGCGTGGGACATCAACGCCACCGGATCGTTTAATTTGCTGCAGTTAGCGGTTGAACACAAAGTGAATCGGTTTTTCTTTGCCAGTACTAATGCATCCTACGGCGGTAAGGTCGATGACCCACTGCCGGAAACGTTCGAACAATGGCCTGAAAATATTTACGGTGCCACCAAGGTTGCTGTTGAGCGACTGGGGGTATTCTTCAAACAAACACACGGTCTTGATTTTCGTATTTTAAGATTCCCATTGGTTATTTCACCGTTTGCACCACCTACAGCTGTCACGGCTTTTCCGTCACATGCTTTTGGTGCAGCTATGCGCGGTGAATCCTTTACGTTCCCGGTTGATGCCCAATGCGGAATGTCTACCATTTTTCTTGAGGATGTTATCAGTAGTATTGTTGACTACACACATGCACCTCGTGAAAATCTAACAATGCATGCTTATAACTTACACGCCTACCACCTAACAACTCAGATGGTTATTGACGAAATTCTCAAACGGTACCCGGGTTTCAAGTATGATTTTGAAATCAATGCAACCGTAAAGACTCTGATCGATAACTGGCCCAACGTGTTAATCGATAAAAGTGCAAGAGCCGATTGGGGCTGGCAACCGAAATTCGACTTTGCACAATCAGCCGATAGAATGTTTGAATTGATTGGTTAAACATGAAATCACGACAACAATTGCTATTGATTGGTGAATCGTTTTCCCCATGGACAAAGAAGGCACGCTCGGAGCCACCGCTTGGACCGGAAACCCGGAAATGTTGGAACAATTCAGCGTTAGCAGCCGAATTTCAGGATTTACTACATTGGCGTGATCGACTAGCTGGACTAGATGCTACTTCGTATTCCCAATATTAATCTCGATTGACTTTACCAAGCTCCATGGTGAGCAGCTCATCGCTTTTCCGGGTGTGCGTCAAATTAATTGAGTCGTGGAGCCTGCATACTGACTTGGGGAGCTCAGGGATCGCAATAGTCACTGTATAGAACAGAGATGGAAAAGCTAAAATTTATAATGGGATCTTAAAAACAGGTTGCCGCTGAAAAACTGTTACCCGTGTATAACGAGTATTGGCGTGTAGATGATTCGATATCGTTGCCGAGCGAGGAATTTATTGCGCGTCGCAAGGTTACTCTGCGCAAAACAACACAATTTCGTTCAAAAATCGCCATTTTTGCTTTGAATCGCGACTCTGTTCCACACCATCGCTGGAGGTTTGTATGTAGTTGGAACTATAATGTCAACAGGCTTGCGTTGATGGCGTCGACGCGTTGTACAAAATAAATTTTTGGCCTGTTCTTCCTGCACGCCCGGATTTTCAATCGGGCGGTATTGCGTAATTCCGTTCGATCACGACTCTGGAATTAGCATCATGCAATCACATTCAAACCGACCGGACTTCTTCAGTTTTAAACAAGGTGGCAAGGCAGCTCTGCCTTTCTCGAATAACGAATACCATCAACGTCTCGATAAGCTTCGCGCAACTATGTCGCAGAAAAATCTGGATGCTGTCTTACTAACCTCGATGCATAACATTGCTTACTACAGTGGATTTTTATACTGTTCTTTTGGCAGGCCCTATGCTTGCGTGGTGACCGCTGATACGTGCACTACCATTTCTGCCAATATCGATGGTGCACAACCCTGGCGTCGCAGCATAGGTGAGAATTTGGTTTATACCGATTGGCAACGTGGTAACTATTGGCGTGCAGCTGAGCAGGTTATCGGGCAAGTTTCTCGTATAGGGTTCGAGGCAGATCATCTTAGTGTGGAAATGTATGCGCAATTGCAGGCAACATTTGCTCGAGCTGAAGTGTTCGATATAGCAGGCGATACTATGGCTCAGCGCATGGTTAAATCGTCAGAAGAAATCACACTGATTACTCAGGCAGCTGGAATTGCCGACATCGGTGGTGCTGCCATCGTTGATGCTATAAAAGTGGGTGCCAGAGAGATTGATGTAGCTATGGCTGGCAGAGACGCTATGGAATTAGCAATCAGTTCAACTTTTCCTGACTCCGAAATTCGTGATACTTGGGTTTGGTTTCAATCAGGTATTAATACTGATGGCGCACATAATCCGGTCACCACTCGTTCATTGAAGTGTGGCGATATTCTGAGTCTAAATACATTTCCTATGATTTCAGGTTATTACACTGCATTGGAACGAACTTTGTTTCTGGGCGAGCCGGATAAAGACTCCATGGCTTTATGGGAAGCCAATGTAGGCGCACACAGACTCGGGCTGTCGCTTATAAAGCCGGGTGCTGTTTGCGCTGATATATGCCATGAGATAAACGACTTTTTTGCGCAGCGTGATCTATTACAGTATCGCTCGTTTGGATATGGTCATTCCTTTGGTGTGTTGTCGCACTACTATGGGCGCGAAGCTGGGCTAGAGCTACGCGAAGACATATCTACCGTACTTGAGCCAGGTATGGTTGTGTCTATTGAACCCATGCTAACGGTACCTGATGGTGTGCCGGGTGCAGGTGGTTACCGGGAGCACGATATTCTGGTGGTTGAAAAATCTGGTGCGAAAAACATAACCGGATTTGGGTATGGTCCGGAACACAATATTGTTAACGCATAACGCGTAGTATTTTTAGACCGGTAATGGAGCCTGCTCGTCGAGCAGGTTTTCATTACGCAGATCACTCCAGAACGATGCGGGAATTGCCGTGTTGAAATAGGCGACGTTCTGCTCCATCTCACTTTGCGATCGAGCGCCAGGTATAACGCTGGCAACGATTGGATGCCCCAATGGAAACTGTAACGCGGCAGCACATAGAGGAACGTTGTGGGCATCACACACATTGCTAATAGACTGCGCTTTAGCGATGACATCGCTTGGTGCTTTGGCGTAGTTCCAGGTATCACCACCTGCCAGTATTCCGGAGTTATATGGTCCACCCAGAATAATGCCCGTTCCGGCTTTTTCGCATGCTGGAAGTAGATCATGTAATGGCGTTTGTTCGAGCAGGGTATAGCGGCCAGCCAATAAAAATGCATCCCAGTAGCCATGCTCCATAGCGGCAATACACACCTCGCGTTCGTTTACGCCCAAGCCAATTGCTTTTATTTCTCCGGCAGAACGTAGTTCATCGAGAGCTTTGTAGCCACCTGACATGGCATCGGCGAACAAGCGATTATTGAGTTCCTTGCCGTGTTGCATTTCACCGATGTCGTGCAACAACAGAACATCAATTTTATTTACACCCAGCCGTTGCATGCTGTCTTCATATGAACGCATAACGCCATCGTAGGTGTAGTCATACACTTGATTAAAAGGAAAACTGCCAGGCCAGTCGGCGGCAAGCTCCGCTGGAATAGGCGCCTTTTTCAACAAACGGCCAGCTTTGGTTGAGAGCACGATATCGTCTCTTCCTCGCACAGCTGCACCTACAAAATGTTCACTGCGGCCAAGGCCATAGAACGGGGCAGTATCAACAAATTTAATGCCTGCAGCCAGGCCGGTTTTAATAGCGCCATGGATGTCACGATTGCTTACCGGCCTGTGGTTACCTGCCATGGCAGCGCACCCAAGACCCAGTTCAGACAGTTGTAAGCTGGTATTGCCGAGTTTTCGGGTTTTATGGTTATTGGAGGTCATCGTCGCGTTGTCCTGTTTGGGCCGGTCTGATTGTTAGCAATTTTGTCGATAGTCGCACGCTACTGAAAAACGGTCAATTTGTTCAGTAAATTTTACTTAAATCATGGGTGGCACGGTGCTGAATTCGTTACAATTGGTGCAATGATATCTGGAGAAAGAACATGTTCTTAAGTTGTGGAGATTCGCTTTTTGATATGTTCGTTGGCGAGCAGATCGACACTGCAGAAGCTGGTGCAGACAATACTCGTATTGCGGTTAGTGGCGTTGTTGGTGGTTCTCCGATGAACGTGGCACTTGGTCTGGCTAGAATGGGGCATCGCAGCCGTTACCTGACCAAACTATCTAACGATCTCTTTGGTCAGCGCATTGCACGATTTCTGGATAACAATAATATTGATCGTGAATTGTCCTTGCCCACTGAACTCAATACAACGCTTGCCATGGTGGAAACCCAGGCCGATGGTTCGGCGCAATATGTTTTCTATATTAATAATTCTGCTGATGTCAGCCTGAGCACGAACGAGCTGCCGGCTACGCTGCCTGAGAATATTCGAGTACTGCATTTCGGTTCGTACTCAACTGCCGTTGAACCGGGTTCGGCTGCATTGCAGAGTTTAGCGAAACGTGAAGCCGGATCCCGTGTCATCAGTTACGACCCGAACTTGCGCTTATCCATCGAACCGGACGTTGATCGCTGGCGTGCATCGTTTGCGCAGTTCTGTTCAACTGCCAAATTGGTCAAGGCGAGTGATGAAGATATCGCTTCACTGTATGGGCAAGACAAAGAAGACAAGTTTGTTGCTGACTGTTTTTCACATGGTGCGCAACTGGTTTATATCACTCGTGGTCCTGATGGTGGCAGTGCTTTTGACCGCGACGGTGCAAACGCGACAACTGCCGGTGTTGCAGTTGAGGTTGTCGATACTGTAGGTGCCGGAGATACGTTTCAAGCAGCTATATTGCATTGGTTAGCCACCGAAAAGCATATTGGTGCAGCCGCTAATATTGAAGGGCGCGTTGATTTACACCAGAGCCTGGCATTTGCCACTCGGGCAGCAGCTATAACTTGCACTCGTCGTGGTGCAGATTTGCCAAGCCTTGCTGATCTGGTTTGAGCTGTATCGAGCCCCCAAATAACATTACTTATCTCAGGTAAACTTACTCAGCCTGATTACTCACTCAATCGCAAGTCAATCAATTTCGAAATGCAACTGTGCCAGCTGCGGCCACCATCGCACTGGCAGAGCCCCTATTCAGCCACTTCTGAGCGGAAGAATTCTTCAGGTATCGACGTCCTTTGTCTGCAACCGCTGTGTAGCCAATCAGCACCAGGCTCCAGATAAGCACAATGGCTAGGCAGAAATTCAAGGCGGTTGTGAGAGATAACTTTTCTACATCCATAAATGCTGGCAACAGGGCAACATAGAATCCAACCGCTTTAGGATTTCCGAGCGGTAGAAACAACGCGAGTACAAAGCTACGCATACCATGTCCTTCAGCTGGTACGTCCGTATCGGAACGAGGTTTTGCGGACCACATGCTGTACGCCAGATAAAGCAAATAGCAAACACCAACCCACTTGATAATGAAAAACAGGGGGCCGAATGTTTTGGCAAGAGCGACTAATCCAAGTAGCGCCATAGCAAACAAAATTAAATCACCGAGTACCAGCCCTGCTATAAATGGAATGGTTCGCGCCAAGCCCACTGATGCTCCACGTGACATTACCATCGCCACAGCCGGGCCGGGAGCAATGGAGTCGATGGTGAAAATCAGTATGAACGCCCAGAGTAAATCATGCTGCATAGCTATGCCACTTGTGGTTAGTCAACCTGAATGCCGGAGTGATTCAACACGAATTAAAGTGTGATACTACTCTCAAATTGCTGCAGTGTATTCAGTTAGATGCAATTGCCAGATCAGCGTGGCTTTAGATGGCTATGGTCTACACCGATATCAATAAAATACTGTGCCAGGCCATTGATGAACCAGGCCGTGGAGCAGTATTTTTTTATTGTAGACACGTTATTATAATCTGAGAAGTATTTACGATATGCGCCTATTGGTTATTTTGTCAATTGTTGGTGGTTTGTTTTACGCCTATAACCAGCAAATGATTCCCGGTCTCAATACACCAGTTTCGGCGTATTCTGATAGTGGTGAAGCTAAAATCATTCTGTATACTTCTAAGGATTGCGGCAGTGCCTGTTCGGATATAGTGAAAGAACTTCGCCAGCGCAGAGCGAAGTTCGAGGAAGTTCAGTTACCTTACTACGACCCGGAAGATCCGCTTACGCAGCAATATGAAGCGCACGGCGGCAGCGGCCGCTTACCTTACATGGTGAGTGGTGATAACCATGGCGTGGTTAGTATGGAATACGAGGTTGCTGCGCAACTCGCGTTAACTTTCGGTGAAAAGTACTTAAAAAGTCACGAGAAAAAATTGTACAAAAAACACTTTGATGCCAGTGGTAATCCAATTGTTGTTATGTATGGTGCCCAATGGTGTGGATATTGTAGAAAACTTGAAAAGGAATTGGTTGCTGACAACGTAGAATTCATCGAAATAGATCTTGATGGACATCATAATAAGAAAGCGATTGCTAGAACAATGCACATTGGCGGTTATCCGACTTCGTGGTACGGATTCCGTCGGGTAGGCGGTCGAGGCGACTATAAGTCAGTAAAACGAACGATTAAAATGGCTTCCAGGTAAGTTCGGTTTACTAGCCAAAGGCGTAAGTTGAGTTGCCGGAATGCTTCAACTTATCCATGGTGTTAACTCTGGACGGACTTTTTCAGAACAGTTCGCGTAATAGCGATAATCGTTATAACTGTCAGTGCCCAGAAGAACCACGTAATAGGCCCTCTAACCAAAATCATCGGGTCGCTACCAGACATTAGCATCGCTTGGCGAAAATTGTCTTCCAGCAATGGACCTAGAATAAATGCAATCAGGAAGGGTGCGGCAGGAACATGCATGCGCATGAGCAGGTAGCCAATCCAACCCATCACAAACATCACACCTACATCAAAAATATTGTTGTTCACAGCGAACACACCAAAAATACACAGCACCAGCACTGCCGGCATGAGTATCCGTTTTGGAATATCGGCGACGAACCGAAACCCTTTTATCGCGATACCACCCACTACGAACAGAAAAAATGAACTCACAATTAAACCGATAAACAGCCCATAGATAATATCAACGTTGAGTATAAACATCATTGGACCAGGCTGTAGACCATGAATCATAAACGCACCAATGATTATGGCGGTGATGACATCGCCAGGTATTCCAAGCGCCAGTAAAGGAATCAGCGTTGCCCCGGCGACTCCATTGTTGCCAGCTTCCGATGCTGCAACACCTTCAATTTCACCTTTGCCAAAATTGTCTTTATTAGGTGATTTTCTTTTTGCTTCGGAGTAACTAAGGAACGCTGATGGTGCTGCGCCAATCCCCGGAATTGATCCCAAAAACACGCCGATGAGGCTACCGCGAACAATGGACTTAAAGCTACGCTTGTAATCTGCAAAACTCACTTTACTCTGGCCCAGCGAACGCGACTGACCCAGGTGTGCGACTGGATTCCAGGCCATGGCGATGATTTCGGGGATGGCAAACAAGCCAATTAACACGGCAATAAAATTTAAACCACCCATCAAATTCGGATCGCCAAAAGTGAAGCGGTTGGTTCCGTAGACCAGATCGAGGCCAACTGTTGCGAGTAACAGGCCAAGCAGGGCGCCGATGGCACCGCGCAACAAACTCTCACCAGATACGCCTGCGATGATAGTTAATGAAAACAGTATGAGTGCAAAGAATTCGGGTGGGCCGAATTTAAGTGCGAATGATGCAAGAAAACCTGCGAAGAAGATCAATGCTAGATTTGAAACCAGGTCAGCGGTGCAGGATGCCCAAAGTGCCATACCCAGTGCACGGCCGGCTTCGCCTTTTTCAGCCATTGGATAGCCATCGAGTATGGTTGCTGACGAAGCGGGTGTACCGGGAGTTTTAATCAGAATGGCCGGGATAGAGCCACCGAAGATACCGCCCTTGTAAACACCGAGCAATAGCAAGATGCCAGTGATAGGCTGCAAGGAAAATGTAAACGGTAAGGTCAGAGCAACAGCCATTGTTGCGGATAAACCTGGAATAGCACCGCCAACTACTCCGATACAAATACCGATAAACAAAGCCAGAAAGGAGTCGACCGTCGCGACCAGACCAAGGCCGGCCATTAGGCTGTCGGTAAAGCTCATGGCAGCCTCACGAATTCACCTTGCGGGATGGCAACACCTGCCACATGTGCAAAGAACAGATAGAGAATTAACGGAATAACAACAGCACAGACAGTCGCAATCAATGGGTGCCGAGTATTGAACAGGCTGGCGGTGGCAACAAACATCAGCATAGCAGTCCAGACCATACCAAGACGGGGTAATGCAAACATGGTTAAGCCCATAAGCACCGCCAATGCAATAAGGCGTAGCCATGACGCCATCTTTGAATCTTGTTTTTGATACTCTTCCTGTTCAACAGGCTGCGTGTCGGTCATCCGCCACCCGGCAAGTAACAGACCTAACGCGATCAGCCCGGTTAATACCGTAAGCACGTAGGGCCAAAATGTCGGCGAGAGTACAATGTTACTGACGTTGGATGGAGAGGATACCCAGCGCGGGATACCAAAAAGCCCGAGAAACAAGGCGATGCAAAGTGCTCCGGCACCCAGTTTTAACTGTATGGTTTTGATGAGTTGGTACTCGGCTCAGTGTTAGATTGAAATGTGCGACGCCCTGGCTGGGGCGTCGCGTTTCATACGCGTACAACTGTAAGTGGTCTTAGCCCTCTATGCGCATACCAAGTTCATCAACCAATGCTTTGAATACGGTGTACTGACCCAGGATGAATTCATTTGCTTCAACAGGATCCATTAACCGGATAACCGAACCACGCGCAGACATTTTTTCGTTGAAGTCTGCATCTGCTGTAGCCTCTGCCATCCATTTACCCCATTTTTCAGCAACGTCATCTGGCAGATCATCGGGCCCGGCAATACCAGTCCAACCAACCAGTTGATTGAGGCGTGGCTTACCAAGATCATTGGCTGTGGGTGCGTCGAATCCAACTACTGGCTCCGGAGTTGAAACCATCAGTGGTACAAGCTGCTTGTTGGCAACAAAGCTTGCAAGTGCTGAAGAGTTTGTGCAAAGAAAAGTAGCGGTCCCGTTAAGTACGGCCGTAGCTGCAGCACCACCACCTTTTTGCGGAATATGTACCGCAGCTTCCAAAGGGTTCTCTATACCGAACTCTTTAAGAACCATTGCACCTGCAAGATGCAGAAGCGAGCCTACACCAGAGGAGCTGTAGCTGACTCCACCTTCGTTAACTTTGGCGATTAAGTCATCCATCGATTTGATGCCGGATGCGGGTGTAACAGCGCAGGCAACCGGATTGATTTCATAAACAGTGACAAAACGAAAATCGTCAAGAGTGTACGGAAGTGTGGCTTTCATTGCAGGGTTTACAGAATGTGAACCAACGCGTGCAAACAACATGGTATAGCCATCGCCCTTTGCATTTGCCACGGTCACAGAACCGGTAGCACCACCAGCGCCGGTCACATTCGCCATAACCAATGGTTCACCAACAGCTGCACCAAGCGGCTCAGCAATGGTTCTGGCGGAAATGTCTGTTGCGCCGCCAGCACCGTAAGGGATGACCATATTGACGGCACGTTCCGGATACTCTGCGTAAGCTGCGGTTGTCAGCATGGTGAGACCTACTACAAAGGCGGCACTCTTATTAGTTATTTTCATTAATTCCTCCAAGTTTGCACTGACCAATTGCCAAGTGCTTATTTAAAGTGTAAACATAAGCAATGCTTATTAGAAGTAAAATTACCTTACAGGTTATGAAAGCACAAGTTGATAAACCGAATATTTGTTTTATTGGTATCATTCTGACGCACGCAGTCCCGGCGTGACAAGTCATTTGCTACGCACATTGGTCGCTATCGCCGTTGAGCGAACGTTCAGCGCAGCAGCTGAGATAGTGAATGTGACCCATGCTGCCGTGAGCGCATTTGTAGCGCTGCCAAAGACTCGAAGCCAAAAGTGACTGCAACTTTCGTTCTGTTTTTAGCCCTGGGTGCAGCCTTTGGAGGATTCATTAACGGGTTGGCTGGTACCGGCACAGCACTTTTTTCGCTCGGATTTTACTTGATGGTTTTGCCACCGGTATCGTCTGTCGCCATCGTATCGTTATTAGTTATTTTAACTGGATTACAAAGTTTCTGGATTGCGCGGGACGATTTCAAACCTGAGAAATCGACAGTCCTGCCATTTGTGTTGCCGGGTCTATTAGGCGTGCCTATCGGTGTGATGTTGCTCGATGCAATCAATGTGCAGGCGCTACGCTTTTGTATTGCGATGCTGCTCATCACCTACGGTGCATACTTCAGCTTCCGTGCAGTATTGCCGTCCGTAACAGCGCGAACACCAAAATTAGATGCATCGGTTGGTTTGCTCAGTGGAGTATTAGGCGGCATGACATCTGTGTCTGGTGCCATTCCGGTTATGTGGTTGTCTATGCGGCCATGGACCAAAGGCGAAATACGCGCAGTGCTGCAACCATTTAATATGCTGGTACTTTTGGCAACGGCCACTTTATTGTTTTTCAAAGGTGCTTATAACGATATGGTCTTAAAAGCTTTGTTGGTTACTATCCCTGTTGCATTGATCGCATCGCGATTTGGCGTTAGTGTTTTTAAACGCCTGAGCGATGCGCTTTTTCGGCGATTGCTTATCGTGCTTAGCTTGCTGATGGGGCTGGGGCTACTGCTGCAGGTGGTTTCGTAAGCGCTTACAAACCGGTTTAATAAAAATCAGGCAGCGCTTACACTAAATTATCAATCAACTATAGTGTTGAAAGATATACTTTTATTGCCATACTCGCTAAAATCCCAGCTCTAGCAGACAAGGTTTAGCGCAGTATGCCGTCCGATGTTCTCAAAGTTGAAATTCAACGTGGCTCTTTAGAGGCCTCTCACACAGAGACTTTCGAGGTGCCAGCTTATGACAATCAAACTGTACTTGATGTTGTTTCCTGGGTTCAGCAAAACACCGATCCAACCTTAAGCTACCGTTTTGCATGCCGCGTGGGAATGTGCGGCAGTTGCGCGATGATGGTTAACGGCGTACCCCGATGGACTTGCCGTACGCATATATCAAAAGTGCTTGATGGCAACAAAGTAAACATAGCACCACTTCGTAACTTGCCTGTTATCAAAGATCTGGTGGTAGACATGGACCCGTTCTTTGATAAGTGGGTTGAAGCTGAAGGTGTGCATCACGGCACATTAACTCGACATGATCCGATTGCAGCGATAGACGAAGAGAGTGCCGCGCGCAAGACAGCCAATGCCGGTATCGAATGTATCAACTGTTCAGTTTGTTACGCAGCCTGTGACACCGTGACGGGAAACGAAGATTACATGGGGCCAGCCGCTTTGCAGCGAGCATGGACATTACTCAATGATGCAAAAGATGAAGGTCGTAACGCAATCCTTGATGCTGTTTCTGGGAACGGCGGCTGCCACAACTGCCATTCAATGGGGTCTTGTACAACTTATTGTCCGAACGAACTCGATCCCATGTCAGCTATCGCCGGCTTGAAACGCGAAACCACTAAACGTTTTTTTGGTCGAGGGTTATAGATGCTGGATGTACGACTATATATGGCGCAGCGCATAACAGCATTGCTTATGGCTCCATTGGTACTGGGTCATATTGCAGTGATGATTTATGCCGTGCAGGGTGGTTTAAGCGCAGCCGAAATTCTGGGTCGCACGCAAGGGTCGGTGTTGTGGTTTTTATTCTATGGCACGTTTGTGGTTGCGGTGTCTATCCACGGTGCAATTGGTGTACGCACGGTACTGTATGAATGGGGTGGAATAAAAGGCATGCTGTTAAGCGTAATCTCAATTGCGTTAGGCTTGGGTCTGTTTGTGTTAGGGGCTCGTGCTGTATGGGCGGTGACCTTCGCATGAATGTTGCAAAAGGCATTACCGGGCGTGCCCATCCACTTTGGATTGCGTACATTCTGCATCGATTGTCGGGTTTAGCGCTTGCACTTTTTTTACCATTGCACTTTTGGGTATTAGCCATGGCCATGACCAATCCTGCAAAGCTGGATGGCTTTCTCGATATGACAGATGCTGGCGTAATCAAGTTGGCCGAATTTGGTTTGGTATTTTTATTGGCAATTCACTTGTTTGGCGGGCTGCGTTTAATGGCAATGGAATGGTTGCCTTGGTCACCACCTCAAAAAAACCTGGCTGCTGCTTCTTTGGCTGCATCATTACTGCTCGCTGTTTTATTTTTTCTCCAGGTGATTTGATCAATGCGCATTTCAGACATAGAACGTCACGACACCGACATTCTGATCATTGGTTCGGGCGGTGCTGGATTGTTTGCTGCGCTGCACGCAAAGCAATCGGCACCAGCGGATACAAAAATCACCCTGGCTGTGAAAGGTTTGATTGGAAAGTGTGGTTGCACGCGCATGGTACAGGGCGGTTATAACGTTGCCCTGGGCGGTGGCGATACAGTTGAGCGGCACTTCATGGATACCATTGAAGGTGGAAAGTGGTTACCTGATCAAGACATGGCCTGGCGACTGTGCGAACAGGCAGTGGTGCGTATTACAGAACTTGAAAATGAGGTGGGCTGTTTTTTTGATCGAAACCCCGATGGTTCATTGCATCAAAAAGCCTTTGCCGGACAGACGGCTGATCGCACAGTGCATAAAGGTGACTTGACTGGTATCGAGATCATTAATCGGTTGATGGAAAAGGTGCTGGCCAGTGGTGTTGAAAAGTTGCAAGAGCATCGCGCCATCGGGCTTATTCCCACCAAAGATGGTAGTGCTTTAGCCGGGGTTTTGATGATTGACATGCGCACCGGAAAATTTCGTCTGGTACGGGCCAAGACCGTATTGATGGCGACCGGTGGTGGGCCGACAATGTATAAGTACCACACACCAAGTGGTGATAAAACCATGGATGGCTTAGCTATGGCGCTGCGTGTGGGGCTACCGTTACGCGACATGGAGATGGTGCAGTTTCATCCTACCGGATTACTGGCAGGCGAACACACACGCATGACTGGGACGGTGCTTGAAGAAGGACTGCGTGGGGCAGGTGGAACATTACTCAACCATGCCGATCAACGGTTTATGTTCGACTACGATGATCTTGGTGAACGTGCCACGCGCGACTTGGTTAGCCGGGGAATTTTTTCGGAGATGCGAAAAAATAACAACCCTGAGCAAGAGGGTGTGTTCATTTCCATGTCGCATCTTGGTCCTGAATTTGTTGCAAAAAAATTTAAGGGTATGGTGAAGCGCTGCGCTGACAGCGGTTTTGATCTTGCTGGTGGTAAAGTTGAAGTGGTGCCTACTGCGCATTATTTTATGGGCGGTGTTGTTGTCGATATCAATACACGTACAGCAATGGAAGGGTTATACGTTGCAGGTGAGGATGCCGGTGGTGCACATGGATCAAATCGCCTCGGTGGTAATGGCGTTGCTAATTCAACAGTCTATGGCGGTATCGCAGGTGACACCATGGGCGAAGATATTTGCTCGATGCCCGGCTTACGTGAACCAGATCAGGATGTGCTGGCCAAAGAGCTAGAGCGCGCAGTGTTTCCGCTTAACAACAAGCCTGATCTTGTTTTGCCACTTCGCAAACAGTTACAAGATCTTATGTGGGAAGAGGTTGGTGTTATACGTACCGAATTCAGTATGAAGCGTGGGTTAGTGGGTATTGCACAGGTATCCGATGCGTTAATGGATGTTGGCGTTGATTCAAGTAACCTTGCGTTTAATCTGACCTGGCATGATTGGTTAAATCTTCGCTCGTTATGCGATGTGTCCACAGTCATTACCAAAGCTGGTATTGCGCGAGAGAATTCGCGCGGTGCACACTATCGAGAAGATTTCCCTGATGCGGGTGCAATGAAAGACAGCGAATTTACGGTCGCGCAGATGCAGGGTGAACAGCTTGAGGTTACCCGTAAGCCTGTGCAATTTACCATCGTAAGCCCGGGGCAATCCATCTTGCCCGAGGGCGAACCTGATACATTGGTGGCAACGTAATGATCAACATTGAGCTAATCGAAAAAACTGCTGAAGACTTAATGCAAAAAGCGGCAATCGATATTCCCGAGGACTACCTTGGTGGTCTTCGCCGTGCCGCTAAGACTGAGGAAAATGAGCTGCCTTCCTTTGTACTTAAAGTCATGCTGGACAATTACGATGCTGCCAAAGAAGATCGCTGCGCGATGTGTGGTGACACTGGTGTGCCGCGATGGTTTGTGAAGCTTGGCAATGAGGCGCAAGTTGAAGGCGGTATGTTTGCGTTAGAAACTGCGTTGCGCAGGGCAACCGCTACAGCCACTAACGACGTCCCGCTAAGGCCGAACAGAGTGCACCCTTTGTGGCGCACAGATCACAACAACAACGTTGGCATTGGTGCACCCGAAATAGAGTATGGGTTTGAGCCAACAGGCGAATGGATTGATTTAATTACTGTGCATAAGGGCGGGCTGTTCGGCACCGACTACCGAATGTTATTTCCATCAGATGGAATTCAGGGCATCAAGCGTTTCTACCTTGATAGCTTAATGGCATTTGGTAAGCGTGGGTTAGCGTGTCAGCCCGCAATCATCGGCATCGGATTGGGTGGCTCCAAAGATGTGTGCATGACCTTGGGCAAACGCGCATCAACCCTTCGTATAGTGGGTAGTCGTAACAGCGATCTGAAAATAGCTGAAATGGAAGATGAGTTCAAAGAGCTAGGGAATTCCATTGGCATGGGAGCAATGGGCTTTGTCGGCAAGAACATGGTGGTTGATTGCAACATTGAAGTGGGCTATTGCCACACTGGCGGTATGCCAATGTCAGTACATGCGTTTTGTTTATCCTCTCGACGTGCTGTTGCCCGAATATTTCCTGATGGGCGTGTAGAGCATCGCACAGACCCGGACTGGTTCACACCCTATCAAAGGCGCGAATCTATCGAATGGGAATCTACACAGGAGGCCGCTCATGAGCCTGCGTGAAGTCCGGTTGTCAACGACGCCAACTAAAGAGGCTATAAGTGAGCTGCGGCTGGGTGACATCGTTTATCTCGATGGTTTGATGTACACAGCACGCGAAGGCGTTTACATGAGAGCGCTGGAAGACCAAGCCAATATTCCGATGGATCTGCCAAGTGAGTCGGCCGCGAATTTTCATTGTTCGCCGGCAGCGCGAATTAACCCTGATGGCTCATTCGATATGGGTGCCGTGACTGCGACTGCCTCCTTTCGGTTTGCCAAGTGGTTGCCTGAATGGATGGAAAAGACCGGCGCGAAGTTGATCATAGGTAAAGGCGGCATGACATCCAAAGACTACAAAGATTTTTTTGTACCCAATGGCGCTATCTACTTGTCAACGGTAGGTTATGGAACTGGTGCTTTACTTGGACGCGGCATTGAGAGTGTGGAAGCTGTGCACTGGAATGACGAACTTGGGCTCGCACAGGCGATGTGGGTTATCAAGTGCAATAAAATGGGACCGTTTATTGTGGCGTCTGACTTAAACGGTGAGTGTTTATTCGAGCGCGAGAACGCGTTGATTGCCAAGAATATTGATAAGGCCTACGAAGGCACTAAGCCTGCAATACTGAAGCGCTATGGCGAGACCGACGATCGGGGAGATGAGGTAATCTAATATGCGCGGCGCTGATCTTATTGCACTCACGCTTTCTAATGCTGGCGTGAAAGTGATCTTTTCACTCTCTGGTAATCAGATCATGCCCATCTACGATGCGTGTATCGATACAGGCATAAAAATTATTCATACCCGACATGAAGGCGCTGCAGTTTACATGGCAGAAGCCTATGCTCAGCTAACGGGTAGCGTTGGCGTTGCAATGGTCACAGCCGGTGCCGGTTTTGGCAGCGCACTTGGGCCGCTTGTCACCTCACGCGCATCCGAAACACCTGTTATGTTACTAAGTGGTGACTCACCAAGAAGTGGTGATGAAATGGGTGCATTTCAGGAGCTTGATCAGGTCAGCATTAGTAAGCCGCTCACAAAATTTTCACATCGCCCAGAGCATGCTGAAAATCTGGGTTCTGATATTGCAAAGGCTCTGCGTGTTGCCGCATCGGGCAGACCAGGGCCTGTACATATCGCTGTGCCTTTTGATCTGGTCAACGAAATAATTGCCAGACCGATGGTACCGCCCTCTAAAGATATTGCTATAGATGTGGTGGTAACCGACAGGCACAGTGTGCAGACTATCGTCGATGTACTTTCCTTAGCCGAACGACCAGTCATACTCACCGGCCCGCAACTAAACTCAACACGGGCTAACGGATTGTTAACCGAGCTTGCCAATACAATGGATGCACCTGTGATAGCCATGGAAAGTCCACGTGGCTTGAAAGATCCTAGCTTGGGTAATTTTGCTGAGACGCTGGCTTCAGCAGATGTGATTTTAAGTATCGGGAAAGATATTGACTTCACGACTAATTTTGGTCGCTCGCCGTCCATATCTGCAGATGCGAAATGCATCATTGTCGATCCGGAAATGCACATAATTGAACGTGCCAGACGAGCGTTTGGTGAACGCTTAGTATTGGGTGTACAAGCTGATGCTGTGAGCTTTGCGCAATTGCTGGCAAACAAGCCTTGTGCACAGGCAAGCAGGCTATCCTGGCGCACAGAAATGCAGCATGCTATTGCGTCTCGCCAATCTGAACCAGATGGTTCTAGCAACGGGCCCATGCGTCCAGCGGCTTTATGTGCATCTGTACAAAAACTATTGGATGAAGCTGTTGAGCCTATTTTTATAGGTGATGGTGGTGAATTCGGACAGTGGGCGCAAGCCTGTGTCTCGGCTAAAACCCGCGTTATCAATGGTGTTTCAGGTTGTATTGGTGGCTCGATAAGTTATGCCTTGGCCGCAAAAATTGCCCGGCCAAACGCAACGGTCGTCGCACTTATGGGGGATGGTACAGCCGGTTTCCATTTCAGTGAATTCGAAACGGCTCATCGCTACGGTATCGATATCATTGCGGTTATTGGTCACGATGCCCGTTGGAATGCTGAGTACCAGATTCAAAAACGCGACTACGGGCGCGATCGGATTTTTGAAACCGAACTCAATCCAACGCGTTACGATGTTGCTGCTGCGGGGTTTGGCTGTCATGGCGAGCATGCCACCAATGCGTCAGAGCTGGACGACGCATTGCAACGTGCCAGAAAAAGCGGGTTGCCTAGTTGTATTGTCGGAGTAATTGAAGGTCTGCCTGCACCTTCAGGTGCAGGGCACAGTTAAGCGAGTATGTTAGCCAAGCGAGCGAATCACGTACACCGGGCTGGACCAGGCTTGTGTCCCGTCTTCTAGTGTCACCCGAATATAATACGGATTATCCTGATTCTCCTTAGGTGATAACTTACGCTCGAACTTAGCCGTGGTGTTTGAATTTTCATCTGGTAAACGGAATAGCCGCATAGCACGTGGCAGTACGGCCGATGCGTCGAGCACGGTATCTTCATAGCCTATTTCATTTAACGAGAGTGTCTCTTTTATTAACGGCGTGTCTATTTCGATCGTGCCTGCATCACTACTTTCAAGCGTTGCAATAAATCCTGCAAAATTTCCGGTGGTAACAGACTGCCAGTTCAGTGTTGCATCACCAACCACATCGAGTGATTTGTCTCGATTGAAAAAATTGATCGCCTGAGCTGAGGTAATCTTTGCTTTGTCGAAAACGGCTGAACCATCCCACGGTACAGAACGAAACCGACCTCGGTATTCAGCGCCTTCCCAAACAACGCCAACACGATTTCCAAGTTCCTTTTCTGAATAAGGGTGATGGCATTCCATGTGTTCTAAACCGTTATACAGATCGATACGGCGGATAGGCGATGCTGCTGATACACGCAATGAAATTTGTGCATCACCCGATGGCAGGTGCACGATGTCTCCCATCATGGCCTCTTTACACGACACGCCCCGGCTTTTTCTAAACAGGGCGGGGTCGTCATGATATAGCGTAGCTGGCTGGTCGAATGAGACAGACAGGTCCATATAAATTCTGCCGCTTGGTCCGCCATTGGTTGCATAGTGATGACGCTTCTTTATGCAATCCAATAATGCGTCTCTGGTTAATTCGGGCATCAGAAAACAAGTTAGCCCGCCGACTGCACCAAACCAACCCGCACCGGGATAACTTGCTCCCGGTCGGCCTTTGTGCCCATCAGAGTTGCCAATGATGCCAACTCGGTAGCCGTTCTTAAACGCATCTTGAACAAGCCACTCAAACGTACCCCAGGCCGAATGCACTTCCACGGATTTTTCAAACCGGCCGTCGTGCGCCAAGGCAATATCGGCGTAGCGTCCCCCGCAATGCGCAAAACAGATTACATCCCATTCTTCGTGTTCTGCAAAAGCTTCAAATAGTTCGGCAGCAGTGTGGCAATCGGTGTCGATGTCGTGCTGGCTTTCAATCAGAGCATGTGATGATCGACGCATCACCCGGCCTTCATTCGGAAAGTAGACGTTTCTGTCACCACCCAGAGCTGTGTTGCCCGACCACTCGTAACCGGGCAGGGTGATATAACGCCCGTCCTCATTGAAGTGTGCAGTAACCTTGTTAAGGTCTTGCCAGAACGTTTCTGTCATTTGAAAGTCATTACCCTGATGCGCACACATATCAAGGAACGCCAAGTCTCTGCCAAACGCGAAATAGTCAGCAGCACTGTTAGTACCGAGTGTTTCGTCAGACTGACCATGCAGATCACCCCAGTAGGTTTTTATATCCAGTGATGCACACGCCAGCCCGGGATTGCTTTGAGTGACTAGTTCTCCCTCAGCTGTATAAAGGTCAATATGAAATTTGCCTGCCTCAGTTGCTACCAGCCCGGTGAGTTCATGGCTTAATTCACCGGGTGTGATGTCGAGATACTCAGGCAGGTTTTCAATAGTCTGATTTGCTTTTGGGTATAGTCGTTTGATTGTTTTATTGGTCGATCTTCCTGTTGGATTGCCCCAGGTGTCTTCAGCTTTATATTTGAGCGAGAATGGTTTTCCAATCTCATTGGTTGTGGGTATAACCGCAACCCAGTTTACCGGCTCACCCGGCACAATCTGGATGGCAAGCTGTTCGGGAAGTGTCTGAAAATTGTACGTTGCAATGGGGTCAACCAGCACGCGAAATTCAAACCGGTTTTCACAAAATGTCTGTAGTCGCATACCAGGTGAACCGTGATCGGTTACACCAAAGCGTACGGTTATCGTGTCACCTTCATCCATGAAACCGTTAACGATCTTGATTTGCAAAGTACGGTCCCATGGTCGGATATTACCTTTAGGATCAAAGTGGGTTTTTAAGATTGCATTGTTGGAGGCCTCGACAATGCAAAAATTCGGTGCAGTTTTATCTGTAAACTGTGGGTCGGATTGGTCCGTTGCAAAGCGGAACGCAATGCGCAGACTGCCGCTATCGTCAATACCAAATCGGCCGGCTGTGTAGGTTAATGTAAAGCTCTGGTAGCTGCCCGCATCGAATGCCCCCGATTTGTCTAGTGTGGCGGTACCCAGCAGATTTGATGGAATGGGTTCTCGCAATGCCCCGTTGTTCAGTTCAGGCGGTGTCATTATTGGCATGTTGGCAGGCATGACTGCAATATCCTTAGAAATAAATTTAAGTAACTGTAATTAATCAATTCACAAACCGGGCGTCCGAAATGTGTAAACGACTGATTGGTTGGATTGAATTGGGCGAGGAGCTGCGTATCTATAAGCCCCACTGCCAATAGTCATCACCAGATTGCTGATAAAAACGTGACAAAACCATTTTGTGGACTTCATCTGCTCCATCAACAAGCCGCGCTTGTCTGGCATAGCGATATATCCATTCCAATGGTGTGTCTTTTGAATAACCGCGTGCGCCACACAGCTGCACTCCGGTATCGGCAGCCTTATGCAACGTATTGGCTACATGAATCTTTGCAGAAGACACTTCTTTACGCGCATAGTCTCCTGCATCCAGTTTCCACGCGGCGTGCATAACAAGAAGCCGCCCAACCTGAATGTCATGGGCAATCTCACCAAGTTTCAATTGCACTGATTCTCTGTCGGCCAGTTTCACGCCGAAACCTTCGCGCTCCTGAATATAGGCGTTAGCTATTTCCATACTGCGTTTTGCAAGCCCCAACCAACGCATACAGTGAGTTAATCGTGCTGGCCCTAAACGCATCTGCGTCACCTTTAATCCATCACCAACTTCAAGTAATCGATTTTCATCTTTGATTTGTAATCCGTCAAAGACCAGTTCGCAGTGACCACCGTGTTCTTCAGGACCCATAATCGGGATACGTCTTTCGATGTGCCAGCCAGGTTGGTCCTTATGAAATAGAAATGCGGTAAGCCCTTTGCGTGTATCGTCTGATGTGCGCGCCATTAAAATAAAATGGGCTGCGTGTTCTGCACCGGTAATAAACCATTTACGACCGCTTATTGTCCAGTTGCCGTTGTGAAGCTTTGCGGTGGTCTGAATCATTCCGGGGTCGGAACCACCGCCCGGGTGCGGTTCGGTCATGGCGAACGCTGATGCTACTTCGCCATCGATAATTGGCTGGAGCCACTGGGTTTTCTGTTGATCTGTACCAATCAACTCCAGTACTCGCATATTGCCATCATCGGGGGCTGCGCAGTTCATACAGACCGGGCCGAAAATAGAACGGTTGGCTTCTTCGTAAAACGCTGCACAGGCAGTTAAAGGCAGATCAAGTCCGCCCCGGTCAACTCGACACTGTGGGGCCCAGAGCCCTTGTTTCCTGGCTTTTTCGCGGACAATTTCTAGAACGTCGAGTGATATGTTCTCGTGTTCGTCGTAGTTGTCCTGAGATGCTTCTAGTGGCAGAACCTCGCTTTCAATAAACCGGCGCACAGATTGTCGAAGTGATTCGTGTTCATCGCTGAGTGAAAAATCCATAGCCAGAGTCCGTTTAATAAGTTACTTGTATTTAGATCGCTGCTTTATCCGAGCCCTGCGACCAGATGGCCGCCATCTACCGGAATAACTGTTCCTGTCATGTAAGCGCTTTTGTCTGATGCCAACAGTAACAACAGGCCATTCAAATCATCCAGTTCGCCTATGCGTCTGAATGGCACGCGTTTTATGATTTTTTTTCCTGCTTCGCTATCAAGAAAGCCCTGATTAATGTCGGTATCAAAATATCCGGGTGCAATAGCGTTTACGCGAATACTGTAGCGCGCAAGCTCAAGCGCCATGACTTTGGTCATCTGCACAACTGCAGCTTTACTAACAGCGTAACTCCCCACACCAGACATAACATTTAAACCGAGTATGGATGCAATATTAATAATACTCCCTGAATTTCCAACCTCTATCATTTGCCTGCAGACTTGTTGTGAAATTTTCCATACGCTGGTTTGATTGATATTGAACACCAGATCAGTATCAGAATTTTCGGCGTCGAGAAATCGCCCCGGCTTCGCTATGCCTGCATTATTTATTAATATGTCGGGGGTGCCAATTTTTTCAAATAGTTTGGCCAGCGTTTGCTCAGTGGCAGAGTGGTCGCTGACATCCAGCGGTATAGCATGCGCAACTATGCTATTTTTGTTGCTATTGTTGTTCAGCTGAGCTGCAAGGGTGTCGAGCTGTACTTTTCGTCTGGCTGTCAACACAACAGTACAGCCAGCTTCAGCCAGACATTTTGAAAAATGCATGCCAAGCCCGGAGGAGGCGCCGGTTATCAGTGCCAGTTTTCCGGATAGCTCAAAATAATCGAGGTTAGGAGCGGTTGAGTTAGCCTTTGTAGGTTCACTGCTCATAGTTTTTCGCTTAATCGTTCAGTTTCGTGTGTACACTAAAGCTCAATTTTTAACTATTCAGGCTCATGGCTAAACAGCGTCGATTCATTCAATGCGATGTATTTACCCCTTATCCTACCAAAGGCAATGCCTTGGCAGTAGTCATAGATGGTGAAGGGCTGAGCGATGACGCTATGAAAAGCTTTGCGCGCTGGACCAATTTGGCGGAAACCACTTTTTTGTTTCCGCCAGAAACTGATCAGGGCGATTACCGTGTTCGCATCCTGACACCATCACGTGAAATGCCCTTTGCCGGGCATCCTACTTTGGGTAGCTGTGCATCCTGGCTTCATGTTGGGGGAAAGCCAAAGCAGGCAGGTGTGGTTCGACAAGAGTGTGGTGTTGGCATTGTTGAAATAGACATTAGTGCGGATGTTCCTGCTTTTATCGCACCACCCACAGAAATTCAAGCGATGGCATTCGCCAAGTTTGCCGAGCTTACCGCTAAACTCAACATTAATCCCGAGCATGTTGTGCAATATGCTGTGCTTAATAACGGACCAGAATGGCATGTGTTTGAACTCCATTCGGCGCAGCAGGTTTTAGCGGTTGATGCTTCGCTGGTGCGCTGGCCATCTGAAAAAGCCATAGGGCTCATTGGCCCATATAACGAATCCAACAACCATCAAGACCTGTGTGACTTTGAAGTTCGTATGCTTGCGCCTTCAAGCGGAATGAGTGAAGACCCGATTACCGGTTCATTAAATTCAGCCCTGGCGCATTGGCGTCTCCACAATGGAGAACTGGACAATCCGATTGTTGTTGCACAGGGAACTAACATCGATCGACATGGCCGTGTGTATATCACACCAAACCCATCTATAGCAGGGCAGGCAAGTATCGGTGGACAAACGCATATCCTGATTGAAGGGATGGTGGAAATATAACGGTCAGAATTATGGAAAGTAAAATATCAACACAGGTAGCGCAGGTCATTGCAGACTATCCACCCAAAGCGAAAGCGGTATTTTCTGCGGTGCGCAAATTAGTCGTATCAGTAGCCAGGGAAACCACTGGATTGGATACAACTCAGGAAACGCTGAAGTGGGGTGAACCCAGCTATTTAGCCGATGGTGGTAGTACCGTTCGAATGAAGTGGTCGGACAAACAGCCAGATCAGTTTTTTCTTTATTTTAATTGCAACTCTATTCTGGTAGAAACCTTCAGAGAATTGTATCGAGACGAATTTAGCTATGATGGTAATCGAGCTATGTCGTTTCCACTTAACGAAAAAATTCCCGAAGATGCGTTAAAGCATTGCTTGTCTATGGCAATGCAATACCACAAGCTTAAAAAACAACCTTTACTGGGAAACTAGTTACCTATGTCAGAACTTGTGCTTCGCGAATCCATGTGTCGATTTGGTGCGTCGATGTTTGATCGTGGTCTTACCATGGGTAGTAGCGGTAATATTAGTGTTCGCCTGCCGGGTGGTGGCTGGTTGGTGTCCCCAACCAATGCCTGTCTTGGATCATTAGACCCAGACAGACTCAGCGTACTGGATGCGCAGGGGAAATTACTCAGCGGCGATGCGCCAACAAAAGAAGTGCCGTTGCATACAGCTATGTACGATACCGTGCCCGAGTGCGGGGCTATTGTGCATTTACATTCTACTCATTCAGTTGCCGTTTCCATGCTTCCTGAAACACCTGCAGACAATGCCATACCTCCACTAACTGCATACTACGTTATGCGTGTTGGTAAAACTGCTCTGGTGCCATACCACCGACCAGGTGATCCATTGGTCGGTGATGCCATCCGAGGTCTTGCCGGTAAATACACATCTGTACTGCTCGCGAATCACGGGCCAGTCATGGCCGGTAAAACGCTGGAAGCGGCAGTCTATGCAACCGAGGAACTTGAAGAGACAGCTAAACTACATTTACTGACTCGAGGATTGAATCCGCGATTGCTTACCGATGAGCAGATTGCTGAGTTGGGGTCAGAGTTGGGGTCAGAGTTGGGGTCAGGTCTTTGATTTTGAATCTGACGCGAGCAGAGTTGGGGTCAAGTCTTTGATTTTGAATCTGACGCGAGGACTGAATCCGCGATGACTTAGAAGATTCTGAAAGTTAATCATGCAGGAGAATTTGGTGCCGTAAATATATATCGTTCTCAACTTTTCGTAGCCTGGATTTTTATGAAAGACCTGGTGCCGGTAATCGAGGACTTTCTAGCGGATGAAATGCGTCACCTGGACGTGTTCTGGCAGGAAATACAGAGTAGAAATGGTGTCAAGTGTAAAAGCTATTGGTTGTGCGGACTTGATGGCTTCGTTATGGGGTTTACATCAGCTCTAATGAGAAGAAGAGGGATAATGGCCTGTACATGGGCTGTAGAAAATGTCGTAGTCAATCACTTACATAATCAAATATCGTATCTTCGAAACATAGATGATCTTGAAGCCTTAGATGCTGTGGAATCAATTCTTGAGGATGAACAAAACCACACAGATACCGGCTTTGAAGCCGGTGGTACCGACAATGTGCTGTATCTCTAGAAAAGTAGCAAATATTATTCAGGCTGAATTGGACCAGAAAGGTAGTGCTTTAAACTGGCATGGCGTGTCTCTGGATAGATGTCTATTGGATCCCGTGCTAAGACAATTTGAAGATTCATTCAATGATGGGGAAGTGCTCAAGATGTGGCTCGTTCTTGAAGAGAACCCTGAGACTCTTGATGGGTACAAAATAGTTTATGATCCTGAAGAGAACGAGTTTGGGTTGGCTTTATCAGGAAAAGGTGCGCTACCGGTTTTTATCGGTTATTACGGAAGCTTCGTCGATACTCTGGAAGGCATGTAGTCCATACTCTAACGCTGCGAGAGAACCGGTTTAGAGGTTTACTAGAGTGCGTAACACTAACCAATACTGCCGTCCATAAGTGCCGTGTTTAGTACGCCCAATAGCAGACTGATACCCCAACCGATTTTTATTTTCATCGACAATGGAGAATAGTACCCCGTGCTTTCGTCAAACTGCTCTATGAAATCTTTTGAAAACAACGCAACCGTGGCGCACCCACCGGCGAGAATAGGAGTTATAAAACTTGCCTTGGGGAAGTAGGAACCTTTTGCCGTTAAGAGATGCCAGTTATAGGCTGTTATCGCAATGAAGGAGACGGACAAGACAATGTTCAAGAATCTAATCTTATTTATTTCAGTCATGATTGATGGGCAACCAAGCCTTTTCCAGTACCGGTGTGGCAACGATAGCGTCGTCTGTATAGGTTGGACGGATTCAGAAAAGTCATGAAAATGCGGCAGACGCATTCTCAGTCAGTGATTTCATTATTTTCAAATACGGCACCGGTCCGTAACTAATTCGCGAAACACCGAGCTCTGTCAGAACTGACTTTTCAGGCACGTTTGGCAGAGCAAGGATGTTAACTGGCAGATTCACTTCTTTGCATAAGCGTGCTATCAATTTTTCATCGGTAAGCCCGGGTGCGAAAAAACCATCGGCTCCTGATTGTTCATATGCATGAGCACGCGCTATTGCATCGTCCAGCATTGTTTCAGTGTGAGCTTCAGGCTTCGTTTTTAAGAATATATCAGTGCGCGCGTTTAAAAATGGTGACACCGAAACAGTGTCTGCTGCTGAGCGTGCTGCTTTAAGTCTACTAACTTGTGTGTTGATATCGTAGAGACCTTCACCACCAATAATTTGATCTTCGAAATTAAACCCTGCAATGCCGGTTTCCACGGCTTTACTTACAGTATTTTCGATAATCGTTGTGTCTTTACTATAGCCACCTTCCAGATCCATCGTAACGGGTACTTCCACAGCGGCAATAATGCGCTCGATGTTTTCTATCGCCAGTTTCAGTGGAATGTTCTCTCCGTCAGCAAAACCTTGTGCCATGGCAACTGGTGCGCTGCCGGTAGCAAGGGCTTTTGCACCTGCTTTGCAAACGGCTTTGGCGCTGCCGGTGTCCCAAATATTAAACAGTACAATGGGATCGCCCTGTCGGTGTAATGCCCGGAAGGATTCGATTAAGGACTTTCGTGTGCACATAACATCGTTAGTAGCGTACTCGGTAGTTTTTGACTATATCAAAACACCGCTCACGCGGTTCTATTCTTTCAAGTGAGTGTCGCAATACAATAAGTCCGGGTTGCGTTTAAAAGACTAAACGGGATCATCAAGCTCCATCGAAAATCGACGTGGCATCAATCCAGCCTGAAACCAACTGACAAAAGAATAGATCGTATATACCGGTACACCAGTAAACTTTCTTATAGCGGCAGCATAGGGAACCATGTTGGTGCACTCAAGTACAATCGCACCGATGTCGTTGTGTTGCTTCATAAGATTGCCAGCAGCAATCATGTTGTCGTGATGGCATTGTTCAAAATTCAGTTCACGACGATCATTCAAAATACCTGATGAAAATTCACCGTTCGGGTCGGTGCCAAAGACCGGAGTGTTGAGCGCAATATTCGCAGCGGCAAGATGTTTATCCGTTAGTGTTTCTTTGGAAATAGTCAGAACACCCACGCGTTTGTCTGGTGGCAGCATAGATTGAATCCACGGGACCTGCATGAGTGATGAGGTTGCTACCGGAACGCCAACTGCCTGCGCAAGCTCATCCTGAATAAGCGCCAGAAAACCGCAATTTGTTGTAATTCCGTCAGCACCGGTGGCGACCATATCTTTGGCGGCAGCTATGAACAAATTAGTTAGCTGTGTTACATCGTTGCGTACAACCAGGTCTGGCGTTGCTCCGCGAACCACACGATATTGCACTGGGAACGGCCAGGTAAGTGCGTTACCCATATCACCAACTACTCTTGGAAACTGTGTTTCCAGCATAAGTATGCCGACGTTTGCTCCAAAAACTGTTTTTCCTCCGCGCTGAGTTTCCACAGGGCATGTCCTTCAATATATCCAGTCGTCTTATGGTACGACAGCCGGCAGATCAGTGAAAGCATTTGCCAGCGATGAATGGCTCTGCAGAGCTTAAATCAGCGCTTGACAGCTGCTTGATTTCAAGGGATTGTGAGCGAATTGAATCTGCTCAGGCACTACAAATATGAATCCTAATAAGAATACGTTAACCGGTGCGCAGGCAATGGTTCACATGCTGGAGGCTCATTCGGTTAAACATATATTTGGATTGTGTGGTGATACCACGTTGCCGTTTTACGATGCTATGCATACTCTAGAGCATGAGATTACCCATGTGCTTACCAGAGATGAACGCAGCGCCGCCTATATGGCCGATGGCTATTCGCGCGTAACCGGAAAACCGGGTGTATGTGAAGGTCCCTCAGGTGGTGGTGCAACCTATATATTGCCTGGTCTGATTGAATCGAATGAGTCTTCTTATGCTGTGTTGGGAATCACTACCGATATATCGGTTGCAAGCTATGGTAAATATCCATTAACAGAGGTAGATCAGAAAGCCATGATCGCTCCGCTGACTAAATGGAATACGGTTATAACGCAAGCCGATCACATTCCGCGAATGGTTCGACAAGCTTTTCGTGCTATGACTACCGGTCGTTCGGGTGCAGCACATTTGGGTCTGCCGTACGATGTGCAATATCATCCGGTTGAGCCTGAAGACATCTGGGCTGATGCCGCCCATTCCCATTACCCTGCCTATCGTGTTGCACCCAACCCTGATGCCGTAGAAGCAGCTGTACAATCGATGATATCAGCGAAAAATCCTATTGTTGTGTGTGGTGGCGGAGTAGTAATAAGTGGTGCAGAGGAAGAACTTTCCAGATTAGCAACCAGGCTCGATATTCCGGTTGCAACGTCAATATCAGGCCAGGGCAGTCTGGCTGAAACGCATGCGAACTGTTTGGGTGTGGTCGGGTCCAATGGCGGTACGGATGAGACTTGGGCATTGTTGGCTGCCAGCGATCTGGTCATTTTTATGGGCTGCCGGGCGGGGTCAACAACAACGTCTCGTTGGGAAGCGCCAAAGCCTGGAGCACGCGTTGTGCATTTCGATTCAGACCCAATGGTAATTGGTGCTAACTATAGAACCGAGGTTGGTGTGGTTGGTGATTTAAAACTTGCCATTGCTGCAGTAAATGCAGAGCTGGACAGGGTTGGTCAAGGCGCTCAAACGTATGGCGGTGCTGCAGCAATAGCTGCCGCAAAGCACGCCAAATTTGAATTTTTTAAGGCGCACGCCAAAAGTGATGCGACACCCATCAGACCGGAACGCGTTATCGATACCATGATGCAAGTGTTGCCAGAAGATGCCACCATCGTTTCTGACCCCGGTACATCGTGCCCGTATTTTTCTGCATACTACCAACTACCTTTGTCAGGCAGACACTTTATTACGAATCGAGCGCATGGCGCATTAGGTTACTCATTAAGTGCAGCGTTGGGTGCATGGTTTGGCCGACCAACTAGTAAAGTGGTTGCAATGATGGGTGATGGTTCATTTGGTTTTACTTGTGGTGAACTGGAGACGGTTGCTCGTCATGGTGCACCCATTACTTATATTGTTTTTTCCAATAGTGCATTCGGCTGGATAAAGGCCAGTCAAGAAGCTGATTGTGATAAGCGTTACTATAATGTGGATTTCAATCGTGTCGATCATGCGGCTGTTGCATCAGCGTATGGTGTAAAAACCTGGAGCGTTAGCGATCCTCGTGATTTGAAAAAAGCACTTGAACAGGCTATTAGTTTTGATGGTCCGACATTAATAGATATTGTCACCCAACCTCTGGAAGAGGCCAATGCGCCTGTGCGTCGTTGGATGGGTTAATTCGATACACTCAACACATAAATCCAGATAAGTAAGTGAAAGGTAATTATAGCGCGCCAAAGCCGGTTGATGCGTTTATTGAGGATGTGATTCCCGTCATACCCTATGTTGGTCAATGGCTAATAGCGTTTAGCGTCGACACAGGCGTCGCACTGATTCATCCTTTAACGCAGGTTATGCGCGGAAATCGTACTGGTTCTTTATTCGACTTATCGTTTCAACTTGTACTTACTCTTGTACGCTATCCGATGCAGCTATTGCTCACAGTTGTTTCATTGGTGCTAAATGCAATTGCAAGTCTGATAAACAATATTGCCATGCAGAGTCATGAACGAGCATTATTCCCCGAAGAACGACAATATTTAAAACATGTGTTTGGCTCTAGCGTTGACTTCGATGCCGTGCGTATTCAATTTGGTGGTGTAAAAGAGGCGCTGCGTATTAGCCCACAAGCTGTGGGTAACGATATTTTTATAAGAGAATTCTGGGGAGCCCGTACAGCGTATCCTGACTGGACTTTAACTGCAGCGGGTATGAAACTGCTTGGTCATGAGATTGCTCATGTTTGGCAATTTCAGAATACTGGTGCGGGCTATATAGGTGATTCGTTAATAACGCAAACACTTGATCTGGTTGGTCGTAAACTGGGGATACATTTGAGTGATGGTTATGATTTGTATTCTGCATTAAAGAGCAAGCGTTCTATGAGCGCATGTAATGTAGAACAGCAAGCGGTCATGGCAGAAATGATGTGCGTTGCCTGCAGCATCGATGCATGTTCAGATTTAACGTATGACTCGTTTAAACGTGTGACAGGTTTTGATTTGAGTGAAGAAGAGTTTACGTCTGTTGAAAAAGCAAAGTCATGGTTCGGACAAACATGCTAACGATAAGCAACATTCGGATATTGATTCATGACTGATAAATCCTTTCATCCCGATAAACAAGATGTATATCGTGCAATGGATTTGTTGCTTGACGCGTCATCGGAAATTGCGAATGTTACCGAACTTTCTGATCAACTGCCAGAATCCGGAATTGGTGAGCACGCTACTTTGAGCTTGTTAGCGCCAATGGTTCTTGGTGGTGCGACGCAGCTGGGTTCTGATGTAGCCTTTGCTCACATGGATCCGCCAACGCCGTGGATAACCTGGATCACACAGTGTTGGAACGCATCGCTTAATCAGAATCTATTGCATCCCGATGTATCGCCCGTTGCTGGTGAGCTAGAACGCCTGTTAATTCAATGGATGTGTCCGTATTTTGGAATGACAGGTGGTCATCTTACGCCGGGTTCTACCGTTTCAAATCTAACGGCGTTGTGGGCGGCGAGGGATTTAACCAATATCAAGCGAGTGATGACATCGCAAGCGTCGCATCTATCAATCGATAAAGCTGCAAACATACTGGGCCTGGAGCTAGTTCGTTTGCCGTGCAATGCAGCGGGTCAGCTTGATGAAGCACGACTGCCAACAGACTTAAGCGATGTTGCTTTGGTGCTAACAGCAGGAACCACCAGCGAAGGAGCTATAGATTCACTAGAGCTTACAGGTCGCGCAGCATGGACTCATGTCGATGCGGCCTGGGCTGGTCCGCTGCGTTTTTCAAAGAAATATTCTGCTGTTTTAGCCGGGATTGAAAACGCTGACTCAATCGCTATGTCCGCGCACAAGTGGTTATATCAACCTAAAGAGAGTGGTGTGCTTCTGTTTCGTGATGTCGAATCGGCCAACGGTGTGTTATCGATCAGTGGTTCGTATCTCACCAAAGCGAACGTCGGTTTGTTGGGTTCGCATGGGGCGACGGCAGTTCCTTTGCTGGCAACGCTTATGGCTTGGGGTCGCACTGGTCTTGCAAGGCGTATCGATTTGGCGATGGCAACTGCTGATAAGCTGGTGGATTTTTTGCATCAGCAAGACGGTATAGAGGTGTTTAGTTACAACGTTAGCGGCGTGATTCTGTGGCGCTCTTTAGAGCATAATACCGCCGATATTGTGCGAAGCTTGCCACATGGAGCGGCGTCAACTACCACGGTTGATGGACAAGAATGGATTAGGCACGTGAGCGCTAATCCCAGTATCGATATCGATAAATTGCAGAAATCTATTCTCGCAGCAATTGCCACAAAGAACGCATTATAAAAACGGTTGAGGGGCTTATTAAACTGTCCCCATTTGCACCGAATTGACAGGTGTCAATTGTGTCAGCACTGTGACGCATCCTGCATTAACGTTCACTTCTGCACAAAACACACACGGCTTTACAAAAAAAAGCAGTTTTCAGATTCAACATTCTAATTTTTGCGACTAAAATCTGGTGTGCGACACTTTGTCGTGAATTAGTCCTGTGTAAACACAAAAACGAGAAAACTCAATGAAATCGATTAAATATGCTGCTCTGGCAGTGCCGGTACTCATTCTTCTAACTGGCTGTGGAATGCTGCCAGGCAAGAAAACGCAGGACGAACTCGTTATTACCGAGCCTGAACCGATCCAGCAAATTCAATCCACACTAAAAAGTGGTGAGACCTTATGGGAGTTTTCTGAGCGTACTACTGGTAGTGGTTTTAACTGGGAAGAAATCGCTCTACTCAACTCTATTCAAGATGAAAGAAATGTAGATGCGGGTCTGGTACTTCTGGTTCCAGCCGAACTTGCCATTGAGGAATTGAAAAACCAATAGCAGCATCAGATTGAACGAACCGGCAGTTTTTGCCGGTTCGATTTATAACTTAAATACCAGCTAAATCGATTGCCTTTGCGCTGGCAAGCGATTGCATTGCGGCTTCGGCCAATCTTAAAGACTCTACACCATCGTTGTGGTTAGCCAATGGCTTTTCACCCAAATCCAGTGCGCGTACAAAATCCTCCAGCTCGAGACGATAGGCGTCTTGATATCGTTCAAGAAAAAAGTGCAGCGGTACTTCAGCTGTAACACCTTGGGCGTTAGAATGAACCAGGTTTGTGCTGCTGTTGTTCATCGCCTGCAACATGCCTTTCGATCCGAATGCCTCAATTCGCTGATCGTATCCGTAAACGGAACGACGACTGTTTGTTATCAACGCGATTTTACCGCTGCATGTGGTGAGAACGACACTGGCGGTATCAACATCACCGGCATCTCCAATTTTGTTGTCGATTAGTGCACTTCCAGTGGCATATACGGTAGCAATGGGTTCGTCCAGAACCCAGCGAGCAATGTCAAAGTCGTGAATCATCATGTCTCTAAACAGACCACCAGATACTTTGATGTATTCAACGGGTGGGGGTTCAGGGTCTCGACTAATAATGATCAGTGTTTCCAGGTCACCTATGTCGCCACTACTGACACGCCGCTTTAATTTACTGAACTGTGGATCGAAACGTCGATTAAAACCCAGTGCACAAAGTATCCCGGACTCTTCTATATGCTTTGCTGCATCACGTGCACTAGCGAGATTTAAATCTATTGGCTTTTCGCAGAATACTGGCGTTTTTGTTTCTGCACAGCGTTTTAACAAAGGAGCATGTGTGTCAGTTGCGCTGGCGATGATGACCGCATCAACCTCTTTGTCATCGAAGACACTGTCTATGCTGACAACTTGTGCGTCACATAACGCGGCAGTTTCTGTAGCGGATGGTTCGTGCACATCGCACACATATTTTATGTTGGCATCTGCCACGCCGGCTACAGCCATGGCGTGTACCTTGCCAATACGGCCTGCACCAATCAGTGCAAAGTTATTCATTTTTCTATTCTCGTATATGTGTTGTTGGCAATGATGCGCGCGGATAGATCGTCGTGCATCATGCCTGATTCGCTAAGGGCATGACTGGTTTACTGCATGTGATTTAAAGTGTAAAGCCATGTAGTTGTGGGTAGCGGTGACTCAAGAGTGTATCTCGAAATATAGGGTTCAAACAAGCGATGATTTATGTCTTTAAGCCATGATTTGGTTGCACTGGAATTTATATTTCAATAACATGGGTTGGCGTGTCTGAATCCTCCTCTCAACTACGACCTGAATACCGCCACGAATGACTAAATCGAATGCTAAGCTCGACCTTATCTGTATCGGGCGCGCTGGTGTCGATTTCTATGCTGAACAAGTCGGCAGCCGGCTGGAAGATGTTGGCAGTTTTTCCAAATATATTGGCGGCTCATCAACCAACATCGCTTGCTGCTCTTCGCGAATGGGGCTCAACTCAGCGTTGATTACCCGTGTAGGCAACGAGCACATGGGAGAATTCATACGTGAGCAGTTAAATCGCGAAGGGGTTGATACTTCGCATGTTGTTACTGATCAGGACCGACTAACTGCGCTGGTTGTTCTGGGGATAAAAGACAAAGATACATTTCCTTTGATTTTCTATCGAGAGAACTGTGCGGACATGGCCATCTCTAAAGAGGACTTTAACGAAGAGTTTATTGCCAGCGCCAAAACGCTGCTTATAACTGGTACACATTTTTCATCAGAGCATACGTATGAGACCTCTCGACATGCATTAAGGTTAGCTCGTAAAAATAAGGTGAGAACGGTCATCGACATCGACTACCGTCCGGTCCTGTGGGGCCTGACATCCAAGGGAGATGGTGAAACGCGATTTATTGCCAATGATGCTGTTACGCAACATCTGCAAAGTATCCTGCCCGAGTTTGATCTTATAGTCGGTACCGAAGAGGAGATTCATATCGCAGGTGGGAGTACGAACACTATAGAGGCGATGCGTAATATTCGTCGTATCAGTGAAGCGGTGCTGGTTTTAAAACGTGGCCCCTATGGTGCCAGTGTGTATGACGGTGACATTCCAGATAATCTGGACGATGGCATAACCGTGCAAGGGGTAACCGTAGATGTACTAAACGTGCTTGGCGCAGGTGATGCCTTTATATCGGGTTTTTTACGTGGTTGGATTAACAACGAGGGTCACGAACAAGCGCTTCGCTATGCGAACGCCTGTGGTGCATTGGTTGTATCACGTCACGGCTGCACGCCAGCCATGCCAACTCAGGAAGAGCTTGATTACTACCTGACGAATAGCGCAAGCATCGCTTTTCCTGATCGAGATACTGAACTGAATTATTTGCACCGAGTAACAACGCAGACAAAAACCTGGTCAGACTTGCATATCCATGCATTTGATCACCGGATACAACTTGAAGATATGGCGCAAAAAGCGGGTGCGGATTTTTCTCGCATACCGGAACTTAAAAAACACTTGTTCACAGCTACACAAAAAGTTGTTGAGCAATTGAATTTGCAACATTCCAGTGGTTTACTTTGCGATGGTAAATTTGGTCAAGATGTACTGAACGATGCGACAGGCACCGATCTATGGATCGCGCGACCGGTTGAGCAACCAAAAACTATACCGCTCGAATTTGAAAACGGACAAAGCATCGGAACCATTCTGGCTAGCTGGCCGCTGGAACACATTGTCAAGTGTCTGGTGTTCTACAGCCGCAGTGATCCCGAGATCATGTGCGATACGCAGGATAAGAAAATTATCGAACTCTATGATGCTTGTTGCCATAGTCATCATCAGCTGTTGTTGGAGCTTATTCCCCCAAAGGAATCACTGTCGGTAGGAGAGTCGCTTTATAACAGCATCAAGCATATGTTCGAGCTTGGCATTCGGCCGGATTGGTGGAAATTGCCGTGCATGGATGCGTCCTGGGTGTCGAAAATTGATGCACTGATTCGTGCTGAAACACCGCACTGTAATGGTATCGTGGTGTTGGGTCTGGATGCGCCGGTCGATGAGCTGGCTGAAGGGTTTAAGGCTTTTCGCGGGTGTGAGCTGGTTAAAGGTTTTGCTGTGGGCCGAACCATATTTGGAAAACCTGCAATGGCCTGGCTGTCCAATGAGATAGATGACGGTCAGCTTGTCGCGCAAGTGGCTGAGAACTACGCGCGTGTCACGAAAGTATGGCAAACCGCCATGGGTCTCTGATTTACCATTGAATGCTGATTTACTGATATCTGATTTACTGATAGAAGTGGTCTGGTAAGGCTTTTGTGCCCTGGAACTAAAAATTTGTTGCTCTGGCTGGATTTACGCATTCTCATTCGTTCTCGATCAAGCTAATATAGCGCTATTCGCAGGAACACGAGACTGACGTAGAAACACGCTTGCCGGTGTAGCCTGCCAGCGGGTAATTCCTTGCACTATTTTGAACAAAGTCTGAATTAATCTGAGATAAATCTGATGATAGAGAACCTGATAAACAACAAGCGCTCGGCAAGTAAAAGTGGCCGTGAACAACCTGTTTATAACCCTGCAACAGGTGAGGCTGTCGATAGTCTCGGACTGTCTAGTGTAGACGAAGTAAACGCTGCAATTGACGCAGCGGCGGCAGCATTTGCGTCGTGGTCTGAATTGCCACCATTGAAACGGGCGTCGATCATGTTTCGCTTCAATGAATTGTTGTCACAAAATGCAGATGCGATTGCCCGTGAGATTTCGCGTGAACATGGCAAAACACATGACGATGCATTGGGTGAGGTGCAGCGTGGTAAAGAAGTAGTGGAATTCTGCTGCGGTATGCCACAAATGCTTAAAGGTGAGTTTTCAAGAAACGTTGGGCCCTCTATTGATAGTTACTCTGATCGCCAGGCTTTGGGTGTTTGTGCTGGCATTACCCCGTTTAACTTTCCGGCCATGGTGCCGTTGTGGATGTACCCAGTGGCTATCGCTTGTGGCAACACGTTTGTACTAAAACCATCTGAACGTGACCCATCATCGGTCATGATGATTGCTGAATTGTTTTATCAGGCTGGATTGCCAGAGGGTGTACTGAATGTAGTGCATGGTGATAAAGAAGCCGTAGACGCCATTCTGGACAGCCCGGTTGTTCAGGCGGTTAGTTTTGTCGGTTCAACGCCAATTGCTGAGTATGTTTATCAACGGGGAACTCAGGCTGGTAAGCGAGTGCAAGCACTCGGTGGTGCGAAGAATCACATGGTGGTTATGCCAGATGCTGATCTTGATCAGGCAGTCGATGCGTTAATGGGAGCAGGCTTTGGTTCCGCTGGCGAGCGCTGTATGGCTATATCAGTAGCCGTACCAGTCGGTGAAGAAACAGCCGATCGATTGGTTGAAAAGTTAAGACCGCGTGTTGAAGCTTTGAAAGTTGGCCCTGCAGATGATACTGATGCTGAAATGGGGCCGGTTATTACCGCTGATGCCAAGTCACGAATCACTGGTCTTATTGATGATGGTGTTAGTGCTGGCGCCGAGCTTGTTGTCGATGGCCGTTCATTAAGCTTGCAAGGCTACGAAGGTGGCTACTTTCTTGGCGGTAGTCTGTTCGATAAAGTCACAACCGATATGCGAATTTACAAAGAAGAAATATTTGGACCGGTGTTGGCAGTGGTGCGCGCCGCCAAATATGATGATGCAGTGCAAATGATTAATGATCATGAGTATGGCAACGGTACTGCAATCTTTACACGAGACGGAGACGCCGCGCGTAGTTTTACAGACAGTATTCAGGTGGGTATGGTTGGTGTTAACGTGCCCATTCCGGTACCGGTTGCTTACCATAGCTTTGGTGGCTGGAAGCGCTCGCTGTTTGGTGATCATTCAATCTATGGTCCAGAAGGTGTGCACTTCTATACCCGATTGAAAACCATAACGGCTCGTTGGCCAACTGGCATTAAAGAAGGGTCAGTATTCTCGTTTCCTACTAATTAAACAGGTTTCTTCGGACCAGTCGAAACTGATTTCATCAGTTTCGATGGCTGTGGTTAACCATGAACTGTGTGCAAAAACGATTTCTAACTGTACCAGACGGTGGCGGCTCAGATCCTGATCATTTGATGGTGCCTTCAAATTGTCAGATAAGTCCGTCATTCTCGTTGCTCACTCGCCCGGCAATATTGTCGTAGGGCATGGAACTCTAGCAGACCGGCAATCAGCGTCAGCACGCCCTGTTAAGGAACAAAATATGACACGCAGACTAATTTCGCAAGGCTCACCGTTTGAGGAAAAGATTGGATATTCGCGCGCAGTTGTTGACGGTAACTGGGTTTTTGTCGCAGGGACAACAGGCTATGACTATGCCAAAATGTCGATATCTGAAGATGTTGCAGAGCAGACGAAACAGTGTTTGCGAAACATCGAATGGGCACTAGCTGAAGCGAACTCGAGTCTGAAGGATGTGGTTCGCGTTCACTACATTCTTCCCAACGCCAGCGACTGGCCTGCTTGCTGGGAACCTTTGCGAGAAGCCTTCGGTGATATACGTCCAGCTGCCACAATGTTTGTTGCTGGTCTCTCAGACGCCCCGATGAAAATCGAAATAGAGGTAACTGCACGGCGTAAAGACGATGGTTAAGTAGCACTCGACAGACGCCTTACGGCTCAGACCGGAATTAGCCTTAGAATACTGTAGGCCTAATTCTACTTTGCAAATTCTTTGTGCCCCGACACAGGGGGTCAACACTCAGTCTAAATACATCCGAAATTTTGAACGCCAACTCCAAGGTAGGAGAATCGTTTTATATCGTTGGTAATAGAGAAACTTTTCAATTCATATTCCCGCAACCAGTACCCCATGCGAGGCGAAAATCGACTTATGAACGATTTGCATATCTCGTACATCAACTGTGAGGTCGATTGGTCTCTATAGTACGGTACTAGTAAAGAGGCCCGCACCTATCAGGCAAGACCACTCAAATGCATAACCACCTATTATTAAAATTGATATTGCTTTGCCGATTCGCAAGAGTGATTCTGGACCGGAAAAGTATT
>Ga0114956_1000079_pt1 | contig 52242 bp, 53 predicted proteins | sample MaitaG_FD_87304 | JGI IMG/M metagenome (GOLD analysis project Ga0114956, IMG submission 87304) | Marine algal microbial communities from Maine, USA - Maine_Asex2 metaG | ecosystem: Host-associated > Algae > Red algae > Unclassified | place: Maine, USA | collected 2015-01-05 | reverse complement strand
CAGATAGAATCAACCCGACTTTTTGCAAAGCTCATTCAACATTATCGACGCAACTACGGTATCGCATTTTATGCCATACCGGGTAACCACGATTGTTATGGTCCGGTCGGTAAGCATCAGTCAACTCGTTTTGTGACGACGCCCGGGGAAAGTGCTCTTGTGACGAGCGACCCGGAGGTTGCGGCGACAGAAAAAAATACATCAGTCCTCACGCAGAAAATGTACTGCGAAGGATCGCCAGCGGCTTTGTTGCCTATGGCAGAATTCGGATTGTTCAAACAGCCCGAATATCTGCACTGGGAAACCCCGTTTGGACAATCTGATTCAGTAGAGTCGCGCATGTTCGATGCGCATTCAGCAGATGGCTCCGTGGTGCACACCCTCATGGATTCGTCTTACCTTGTCGAACCCTGTGAAGGGATTTGGTTGCTTATGATAGACGCCAATGTATTCGAACCGCGTAATGGAAGAACTGATCGCACACGTAAAAATACGTTTTTTAATAGTTCCGACGCAGGATGGAATTCAGTACTGAAAGTTAAACCATTTCTGATTGATTGGATTAAGGATGTGTGCGCACGCGCAGAAGCTTCAGGCAAGCACCTACTGGCATTTTCACATTACCCAATTCTCGATACGATCGATAGGCAAGCGACAGAAGCCCTGCTTTTTGGCAACAGTGAAGTTGCGCGGCGTACTCCGAGGAGTCAGGTAGCCGATGCATTACTCGCAACGGGTTTGAGGTTGCATTTCAGTGGCCATATGCACGTGAACAATGAAGCGCATGCAAATAATGGTAAACGGGTACTGAGCGATATTGCGGTACCATCGCTGGTGGCGTTTCCTGCGGGCTACAAAATCATTCAGCCCACACCACAAACCACTCGAATAACCAGCATACCGATCGACTCGATGCCCATCGACCCTATACTGATCAAGTCTTATCGGGAAGAGAACAGAGCGTCGGGCAATGAGGATGAACCAGCCTTGGGTGCCAAAACCTATGGTGATTTTTTGAATAGAAAAATGCATACACGAGTGAAGCATCATTTTTTAAGCAGGGATTGGCCGGAAGATATAGCGTGCCAAATAGACAACACTACGGCCATTGATCTTGCCTACTTCCTGCTGCTGCAGAACAATGTCTCTCGGGCGATTAATTTTGGTCCAATGAAGAGCCTGAGCACGGAAGCTTTGCAAGTTGACTTTGACAAACACGCAGCACGCTACCAACTAACATGCCGCAACTTTGAGCGTTGCTCCATGATGAGTCTGATAGAGGACTGGTACCGACTACGGCTGGCTGGCCCATTGGCTGGTTCGTATATCGGTGCCCATAATTTGAACCTTTACACTTGTCTCGCTGATCTCGTAACAGAGCCAAAGTCAGATATGATCGACACGCACGCTGCTTTTTTTAGCTTGTTTCTCAGTGTATTCAAGTGTTCCATAGAAAGCCTGAATGCGACAACTTCACTCACTGAAATTGAACTTTAAAACAATCCGGGTGTGCTCAATTAACTGAACGACGCGGTACCAGTTTCTTACCAACTGTACCGAAATCCGATATTGTAAGTTGCTGCTTGTGTGACGTTGCGTGCACCCAGTGCAATATCGAAATGGGCTAATACTCGATACACCGAGGTAAGATCCAGTTCTTGACGTTGAATTTCCTGATCGGAATAAGAAGTGGCGATAACGGCCTGGGCTTCAAGTTTGGGCGTGAGGCTTGCACGAAGGCCCAAGTCCAGCACGAGAGCATCAGCCTCTGCAGTAAATTTTTCCTCGTTGACGGTGTAGGTGAATTTGATCAGGCGATATTGTAAGGATGCCAACCAATCTATTTTGTCCCAACGCTGGCTGGCACGATGATATCCAAAGCCGATCTCAGCTGATTCTGCCTCTTGTTTCACTGAGACTTCAACGTCGTTGACGATGGGCGAGTTTCTTACCGACAAGTTGCTGTATTCTGCGAGGAACGTAAAATCGGGGTGCACACTGACATTCAAATTAAATAGGAGTGGAAAGTCAACCGTCTCATTGATCAGATAAACCGCTTGAAAGTAGTTATAGTCGCGATCAGTTTCACCAGTCTGGAAAACGTCCTGAGCCCAGGCTTGCGGAGTTCCGCCTAAACCCGATAGCACAAGGCCGAGGGCTGACAGTGTGTGTTTGGATTTCAATGACTTACTCCGAACGAGTGACGGAGCAAGCCTATCAGATTTACACAGATTTGCTAGTACAGATAGTCAGTTTGGTTTCCCACACCTGAAGATGCAGTTTTAGGTACGTTCCGTGACCTGCACAACGTGGTAACCGAATTGGGTTTTTATCGGGCCTTGAACATCGCCAACGTTTCCGTCAAAGCAGGCTGTATCGAATTCTGCAACCATTTGCCCGCGACCAAAGGTGCCAAGGCTTCCGCCATCTTTACCTGAAGGGCATGTAGAGTGTTGTTTCGCCAGATCGGCAAAGTCTGCGCCACCATTAATTTCTTTGATGATATTTTCACATTGTGATTCATCTTTGACCAGAATGTGACGTGCAGTAGCTTGGCTCATGATTTAGGTTTCCAAATTCCGAATGCTTCCTGTGGCGGAGGCGCTGATGGTGGTGGAGCGGCTTGTTGCCGCGTCTGATTTTCGACGTCGTCAGCAACATGCTTGATAAATGCACCGAGACTGTCAATGATTTCAGCCTTTTGTTCCGCGGGCATCTCCTGTTGGCCCAGCAGGAAGCCAACCACAGCCGCCAGATATTGCGATGTGACGCCTGGATCTTTTGCACTGGGGTCGTGTTGATTGATGACCGCTTGTAGATCGCTGACCAGTTTGGCTGAAAGCTGTAATTCACTCATGCGAAGTAGGGTGTGCCTTTTCGTGTGACGCTGATAGTAGGTGATGCAATGTCGTTTGAACGTCCATGCGTTGAGTTTTGGTGAGCATCCGGGTCTTTTTCCGGTTCACTGGTGAGGCGCACTTTGCCGCATAGTGGGCAGCTGTGCCATTGCGTGCGTGAACCAGTTCCAGTTTCCTGTTTATCCAGAATCATCAAGGTACTGCAGCCATGACATTTCATATGTTTTTTCGCATCGGTCATGCAGGAAAATGTTCCCGCGTATTGGACGTGCCTACATTGTAAGCGGTTTGGAATTCAAAAACAGCATTGGGTTAAAAATCAGACTCAGTGCTCGATTTCTAACTAGTTGAATTATAACCTTTCTGAGTTCCAAATTATTGGGCAGCGGACTATAAGATGGCCAGATATTGGAAGCATAAGGCGTGCGCACTGTCTATTTAATTGATTTCATCGGTCTTGAATAATCTTATCGCAGGGTATGAAAACCTGACCAACTCAATGTTTTCGTATACAGCACGGTTGTCGGCTCTTTTTGCGTCAATTAATAATATGACATATTATTGATTTACTTACATTTTCCCATTTTGTGGAAGCAATTGAAATTTTTGCGCAATTCGAGTGAAGCTGAAACCGTCGTCGGTTCAATTGCCAGTGCTTTAAGGCGCGACATTTCATTCGGCTAATTACCGCCGGATAAGCGTCTTAAAATGGAAAAGCTGCTTCAACTAAAACACTTATCTATAGTGCTTTTTAAATAGTAGATCTTCTGGAGGAGAAATAAGATGAAACGAATAGATAGAATTAAACTCATGGGTGCAGCAGTTTTAGCGGCAGCCATCGTAAATCCCGTTTTGGCAGCGGATAACGCAGTAAACGTCGGTGCGCTACGCTTTACCAGTCACGCAGCTAGTTTCGTTGCGTTCGAACGTGGCTACTTCAAAGAAGAAGGGCTTGACGTTACGTTTAAATTTTTTCAGGCCGCACAACCGATGGCAGTAGCTGTTGCTTCAAAGGATGTTGACTATGCAGTTACCGCTATTTCCGGCGGCCTCATTTCCTTGGCGGAAAAAGGTGCGGCCAAAGTTATTGGTGGCGCTTTGATGGAAGAGAAGGGCGTTGATGGTCAGAAGATATTAGTTTCTGATGCTGCTTTTCAAGCAGGCGTCACCTCTCCTGCTCAGCTGGATGGAAAGACTTGGGGAGTTACGCAGGCCGGGTCCTCTTTCCACTATATGGGTGCAAAGATCGCTGCTAAAGAAGGCATTTCGCTTAAGTTCAAACCATTGCAAAAAACGGGTGCCGTGATCGGCGCAATAAAGTCCGGTCAGATCGACTCATGGAGTATTGTGCCGCACATAGCTAAGCCCTTAAGTAGTGCCGGCGCTGTGCACATCGTTGGCGATGTTGCTGACTATATTTCAGACTACCAGGTAACTGTGGTGTTTACATCGGCTGATAATGCTGCCAATGAACGGGAAAAATCCGAAGCTTTTTTAAGAGCGTTCTCTAAAGGTGCTGCTGATTTCAACGCGGCACTGGTCGATAAAACCGCTGGTGATGCAGCTGCAGAAGACATGGTAAAGCTGGTACATAAATATGTTTACACTGATCGACCTTATGAAAAAGCTGCGCCAAGTATCCGCAACGGGGCAATGCGAATCAGTCAAGATGCGGCATTAAATGTCGATTCAGTGAAAGATCAGCTGGATTGGTTTATATCTGAGAAATTGGTAAAAGACACTATTACCATGGATACATTGGTCGACACGTCTTACACAACAAAATAGTACTGCCTGGAATGGATTTACTGCTCGAAAGTGTCAGTCACCGTTACGCCGATGTTGAGGTTCTGCAAAATATAGATTTAGCGATACCAACAGGTAAGATTGTGTGCATTATCGGCCCTTCTGGCTGCGGCAAATCTACTCTATTGAGATTAATAGGTGGACTTGAACAGCCGAGTGAGGGAAGTGTGCTCCAAATTGGTGAACCACCTGCAGAGAGTATTAATCCGCTCACTTATGTTTTTCAGGACTTTGCTCTGCTTCCGTGGCGTACTGTGGAAGGGAATATTAGCTTGGTGCTGGAAGATCACGGTATCCGAGGTAGTCGTGCAGATGCGATTATCTCGGATGTTCTGGCTCGTACCAAACTAAGCGATTTTCGCAAAGCACTGCCCAAACAATTATCTGGCGGCATGAAGCAGCGTGTTGCTATTTCCAGAGCGCTTGCTGTTAAGCCTGCGGTGATGCTTATGGATGAACCACTCTCAGCGCTGGACAGTCAAACCCGTGAATTGCTCATGGATGATTTGATAGGCCTTTGGACACGTGAACCATTCACTTCAGTTTACATCACACACAATCTTGGTGAGGCTGTTCGATTAGGTCATTCAATTGTTGTACTGTCGCGCAGGCCTGGGTGCATACGAGAAATTGTTGAAATTCCTATCCCTCTTATTGAGCGCGAAATGGGTGATACCGAGCTTGAAAAAAAGCAAAAATATCTCTGGGATTTGATGCGTGATGAAGCAGTTGCTGCAGATCAGGAGCTGCTGAGTGTCTAGTTCTCTACAGTCAAACCAGCAACCAGGGCAATCTACTGATCGGCCTGTATTTCAGCAAAAAAAAGTGGTTTTTCGCGGTGGTGGATTTGCCCCGAAATCAAAGCGCGGGGTTGGCGCAATAGTGTTTATTCTGCTGATTGGTTTTATGGAGCTTGGTACCCGGGCGGGCTTCATTAGCAATCTTACGCTTCCTCGACCTTCAGATGTGTTTAAAACCTTTGTTGATCTATGGAGTACAGGATTGCTTTGGAAGCACCTGATCCCTTCACTGAGTCGATTGGCAATTGGCGCGTTTTTAGGTGCATTCTTTGGTGTCGCAGTGGGTGTAATGATCGGTTTGTTCTCATACGTTCGAGCAGGACTGGTGCCCATAGTCGCCGCTATTTTCCCCATTCCAAAGATTGCCCTATTGCCGCTGTTTGTTATCTGGTTTGGCATTGAAGAGCCGTCAAAATATGCCTTGATCGCATTCGGAACATTTACTCCCACAGTGGTAGCTACTTACGGTGCCGTTGATAATGTTGATCGATCACTTATTCGGATGGGGCAAAGTTTTTCTCTGTCCTGGTTTTCGATAGTAACTAAAATTGTATTACCAGGCTCTATGCCCGGAATTTTGTCTGGCCTGCGCGTAAGTTTGGCCATTGCCATTATTTTATTGGTTGCGGCTGAAATGTTGGGTGCAGAATATGGCATTGGCGCTTACATCCTGGAGGCCGGTTCCCTGTATGACCTTGAAAGGTTGTTTGTTGGGGTGGCCATACTCTCCATATTGGGCGTCGTTTTAAGTGCCGTTATAGGTTTTTTCGAAAAGCGTTTGCTTGACTGGCGGGTGTAATCGATACGTACGGCGATTTAAGTTTTAAATAGACGTGGTGCGCGCACTTGATAAGGGCATCTATATAACTGTTTGCACCATTATAGAAATTTATCAAAACACCATCGGTATTTAAAGTTTGTAAAACACCTTTCGTTTTGTCCATCCAAAACTCTGCCATGCACCATTAGTTTGCGTAAATCATTGTGCGCGCACCAACTAGTCACATTTTCAATAACGAAAATTTATTTTGAAATTGATAACTCACTGATAAAGCATACAAAGAATGCGGGGTGACAAGCCGTACTGTTTTACCTGTGTTAAAACCAATGATGGTACACAAACCATCAGTGATTTCATTTGTCGTGAAGGTATGCTTTAGGCTGATCGTGTTTCTTGAAGGGCCTTTGCCTGGTTTGCTGCAAGCTGTGTTAAGTATCAATAGTCCAGGTTCTAACCACACTTAGAATCGCCGCAGTTCAGGCAGGTTGCACAACCATCGCGTACCATCACCGCTTTGTGATTACATTTATTACAGTGAGACGCGTTCGCCTGCCAGGCTTCTTCGGCCGGTGCGCCAGCATTGTTGTCAGATGCAGTGGCTTTTTTGGTTGAAGTGTTTGCTGCACTGTCTGTTGCGGCGGTAGTATCACCAGCGAGCTCAGCTTTTTTATCATCAATCAGTTTTTGTTGATGCGCATCGAGTTCCGGTAATTGCAACATACCGATTTCAATCAGGTGCTGCTCGATCACATTACCGAGTTCTGCAATGATCGAAGGCATGTACTTGCCCTTATTCCAATAACCGCCGCGTGGATCGAAAACTGATTTAAGTTCTGCCACCAGAAATGTAATGTCACCACCTTTCCGAAACACAGCCGACATGATCAGTGTCAGCGCTACTATCCACTGATAGTGTTCCAGATTCTTGGAATTGATGAACACTTCAAATGGTCGGCGCAGTTCGTGCTCCGTGCCTTCATTGAGAATGACATCGTTGATGGTGATGTACATGGCATGACTGGACACATGCTCGGGCACCTTTAACTTGTAGGTGGAGCCAATCAGTTTTTCGGGTCTTTCCAGTGTCTCGTGCATCTGGATCACATCGGCTTTGGCTGGCGTAGCTTTAGCTGATTCTGCCGCAAGCGCGACCGTGTCGCTTGAGTCGGTCTTCTTATCGTTATTGTTGACATTGAAACCAACAATTTTTTTACTGATTTTCATTGAAATTCCTCACCACAATTCGTATTAAAGTTTGCTAACTTGGGTGTCAATCAAGACTCAGAATTTACCGTAGTAACCTTCTTTTAGAGCGTCGTAAAGATTGGCGGCAGTATGTGTTTCGCCGTCGTATTCAATTTCTTCGTTGCCTTTCACGCTAACGATCGAGCCATCGTCAAGCGTGAACTGGTATTCGGTGTTTTCCAAATCCTGTTCCTTGACGAGTACACCCTGAAAGTTTTCCGGGTTAAAACGAAACGTTGTACAGCCTTTCAAGCCCTGATCGTAGGCTTGCATGTAGATATCCTTGAATTGTTCGAAAGGAAATTCGGTTGGCACATTGGCCGTTTTAGATATAGATGAATCTACCCAGCGTTGTGCAGCAGCCTGTACCGCAACATGTTGCTCTGGTTTGATGTCATCTGCTGCAATGAAGTAGTCAGGTAATTGAGTGCTTTCATCTTCGCTGTAAGGCACGGCGTCTGGGTTGACCAAAGCGCGGTAGGCGAGCAGCTCAAACGAGTGGACATCCACTTTTTCTTTGGTTTTGCGTCCTTCACGAATAACATTGCGCGAGTAGTGGTGTGCAAAGCTTGGTTCGATTCCGTTACTGGCATTATTGGCCAGCGACAGTGCAATGGTACCCGTTGGCGCGATAGAGCTGTGATGAGTAAAGCGTGCACCTTGTTCAGCAAGCGCATCAACCAGTTCCGGATCGATTTCAGCTATACGTTGCATATAGCGGCTGTACTTTGCATGCAGCACCTTGCCGCTGACTCTGTCACCGATGACATAGCCGTCTTTTTTCATCTCTGGGCGTTTACGCAGCATCTCGCCCGTGACATCGAAAGTTTCGCTCATGATAGGTGCAGCGCCTTTTTCTTTCGATAACTCCAAGGCTGCACGCCAGCCATTAATTGCTAACTCGCGTGTTACTTTTTCTGTGAATTCGAGCGACTTTGCACTGCCGTATTTCATACCCAGGAGTGTCATGGTGGAGCCCAGGCCCAGATACCCCATACCATGACGGCGTTTGCGAAGAATTTCATCGCGTTGCTTACCTAACGGCAATCCGTTAATTTCAACAACGTTATCGAGCATGCGAGTAAAGATGGTGACGGTGTCGTTAAAGCGTTCCCAATCAAAACTTGCATGCTTGGTAAAAGGGTCGATAACGAAATTAGTCAGATTAACCGAACCAAGCAGGCACGCACCATAGGGAGGTAATGGTTGTTCGCCGCACGGGTTGGTTGCACGAATGGTCTCGTCGAACCAGTTGTTGTTCATCTCGTTGACTTTGTCGATCAGAATGAATCCGGGCTCAGCGAAATCATAGGTTGAGCTCATGATCAAATCCCATAATCTTTTCGCCGGTAATGTTTTATAGATACGGCACGCTACCAGGCCGTCGACATTGACTACGGCATCTTTGTGGTTTGGCCAATCGCGCCACACGACCTGATCCGGGTCGTCGAGTTGAACATCACCATCGTCAAGTTCTTTTTGTCGCAGTGGGAAAGCCAGTTGCCATTGATCATTGGCCTTGACTGCCTGAATGAAATCTTCAGTTATCAATAAAGATAAATTGAACTGACGCAATCGTCCATCTTCGCGTTTGGCCTTGATGAACTCGAGTACATCAGGATGACGTACGTCAAACGTACCCATTTGAGCGCCGCGGCGACCACCGGCAGACGATACGGTGAAACACATTTTGTCGAATATATCCATAAACGACAACGGCCCCGATGTGTAGGCGCCAGCGCCAGATACATAAGCACCACGTGGCCGCAGAGTAGAGAAGTCATACCCGATGCCACAGCCTGCTTTGAGAGTGAGTCCGGCTTCATGAACCTTGTGGAGAATATCGTCCATTGAGTCGGTGATGGTGCCTGATACCGTGCAGTTGATTGTGGAGGTGGCTGGCTTGTGCGCCAGTGCGCCCGCATTGGACGTTATGCGGCCGGCCGGTATTGCGCCCTGCTCGAGCGCCCAGACAAATTTGCCATACCAGTGGCGCTGATCGTTTTCATTTTTTTCTACATCGGCCAGGGCTCGTGCAACCCGGTGAACGGTGTCAGTAATAGTCTTGTCGACATTCTCACCGTCTTTGGTTTTTAATCTGTATTTCTTATCCCAGATATCCAGAGAGGTTTCCTGCAATGGAAGCTTATTCAATGCCTTTGGCAAAGGAGCGGTCTTCGGGTTACCGGAAATGTCGGTAACGTTGGTATTTCCGGTTTTACTCGCGTTGTTATCAGTGTTATTCAGGGGCTGCACGTCAACTGTACTCATTGAAACATTCGTCTCCATTCATCAGGGGCGCTCGGTAGCTGCCGTGCGCCTGTATTGTAGTGTAATTGCATGGTGCCTTCAACGGCATCAGCACTATATGTAGTGTCCATGCAGCATTGAAGCCGCTACATGTAGTGTAGTAGGCAATAAATCGGCTTTTATTACCGTTTTAGTGTCTGGTGTAGATCGCGCACGAATCAGGCAGGCGAGATACATCGCGGGTGACTTGCAACAAGATCATCTAACGCGGTCGCGCAGTCTAAAACTGTGACGCAGTTCGGTCAAGTGTTAAAACACATCATCTAGTGGTCAATTGTAAATCTGGAGTGATATTCGACTACATGTAGTGGGTTAGGTGGATATAATTGCTCATAAACTGTGCACAACCTGTGGATAAGTGGGATTAATTCGTATAATTGGGAAAAATTACCCAAATAAAAGCGTAGAAAGAATTATACTCCCTGACACACGCAAATATATTCGTGCTTCATATTCTCAACAGGTAATTAATATGCAACTCCAAAATTGTGCGTCGGCCCATCGCTATAAATTGGGCAGTCTGGTTGGTTTTATCTCGGCTTTATTTATGCAGTCTGCTGTAGCGGTGTCACCACCGGATACTGGAATACCGTACGTGGCGGGTGACACTATTTACTGGACGAGTCCTCACTGGCATCAGGTGCAAAGTAGAGCGACCAGCCTGTTTGTTTGTCAGGGTGGAACCTCATGCCAGGTAACTAACGGTTCTTACTGGGTTACGGAGCATCGCGCTGATGGCTCTGGTTCGGGATGGCTACTAGAGGTCGTTGACGCAGAAGACAGTGACCGGCCTCAACTCACTCCTGAAACGTTTGCCGATGCAGTCACTGTTAGTGGCGATGTGATCAGTTGGCCTGAAGGTGGTTGGTATCAGGTTCAAGATACACAAACCTATACTGAGCTTTGCTACGGTTATATCAGTTCGTGTCAGGTCGAAGCATCTGGCAAGTATAAAGTGACCAATCACAGCTTGGGTTTGAACACCATAGCCCGGGTTGCTCTGGAATCCATCGGTCCGGTAAATCCTGCCCAACCGGTAGTGATAGCGGGTGTACTGTTCTTGCCAGACGATGGTTGGTATCAGGTTCAAGCGGCAGATACCTATCAAACAATCTGTGAAGCGGTAAGGTCGTGCGCTATATCATCGGGTATTTATAACATCATCAATCACACCAGTGGACAGCGCTGGGACGGTTTTTCTGTGAACCTGAGAGAGAGCCCGGAATTGACTAGTGCCCAATGCGCATCGCAGGGTGGCACTGTTGTCGGAGATATAGGCGATGGTGCAATTCATCGACCTGATTTCAGGTGCGCTTCAGGTGCATCACCTATTGGGCAAATTACTTATCTTGAAGGGGAGCCGATTGCCAACGAAGGGGCGGTTTGCTGCATTTAAGCATCGCAGATAATCGTGGTCTGTCCCCATTTAAAAAACGGGGACAGACCACCATTTATCGATTAGTCGCCATTTTTGCGCTTGCCTGAGCGGCCCAGCTGATCAGCCAGGTGCGTGATACCGTGAAGTACTGCGCAATTATTTAGCCCTCTGGCAACAAAAACGGAATTGGGCCGGGGAAATCATTCTACTTCGCTGGCCATGACAACATTGGATGGGTAAAGTGTTCTCCATAGACCGCACAGACGGTTGCCTCAAAACAAGATCGGCCAAGCCGACGGGATAACGTTATGTTCAACATCATCAAAAACAAATCAAACCGCACACATCCTGTAGCAACACGAGTTGTAAAAACAAGCCGCTGGATTCACCGCAATGAATTGAAAGTTGGTATGTATGTTCGTGAGCTGGATTGCCCGTGGGAAAGCACTAATTTCATGTTTCAGGGTTTTATCGTTGATAGCCTGAACTTGTTGCACGATGTTCAGGAAGCCGCTCAATACGTTTGTATCGAATCTGAGAAGCTGGTTCGAATCCCTGCAGACAGTGTTAACCGTATGTGTTCTGCTGCAAGAGGCTAGTCTCTTAACAATACTTCAGTTCTAAAACAACAAAAAAGGGACGCAAGGGCAATACCTTCGTCCCTTTTTTTCGTTTGCTTTTCTACAATAACCAGGTTGCCAGTCCCAGAAAAGCTACCAGCCCGATCACATCGGTGACGGTAGTAAGCACCACGCCTCCGGCCAGTGCCGGGTCGATGCCGAATCGGCGCATTAGAATGGGTATTAGCAAACCGGCAACCGCTGCAAATAGCAGGTTGATCAGCAGTGCAACTCCCAAAATTAATCCGATTTCCATGCTGCCAAACCAGAAGTAAGTACATACGCTAACTACCGCGGCCCAGGCGAGACCGTTAATCAGTCCAACACTAAGCTCTCTTATCATCAAGTCTCGTGTGTTGTGTCGATTGATCTGGCCCAGTGCCTGACTTCGTATCACCAGGGTCAGCGTTTGCGAGCCAGCAATACCTCCCATGCTTGGTACCACTGTCATTAACACGGCAAGCGTTATGACACGATCGAGTGTGGTTTCAAATTGAGCGATGACCCATGCTGCCAGCAATGCGGTCAGTAAATTTACACCCAGCCAGAGCGCCCGGCGGCGCGCACTGCGCAGCACGGGAGCAAAGGTATCATCCTCTTGACTCAAACCCGCCATACTCATCACAGACTGCTCTGCTTCTTCTCGAATAAGATCGACCACATCATCGATGGTGATACGACCAATTAACCGGTTTTTGTCATCAACAACGGGTGCGGAAACGAGATCGTAATCCTCAAAAATTCGCGATACTTCGCTATCCGGGGTAAGTACGTGCAAAGGTTCAATCCTGGTCTCTGCCACTTCGGATACCAGCGTGTTACTGCTGGACGTCAGTAGTTTTCTTATCGGCAGTTCTCCGACATAGCAACCGTGTAGATCAACCACCCATAATCGATTGGTGAGTCTGGGCATTTCTCCACGTCGTCTTAAATATCGCAACACCACATCGAGCGTGACATCTCCACGTACGGTGATGATGTCAACATTCATCAGGCCACCAGCACTGTCTTCGGGGTAAGAGAGCACGCGCTCGAGTCTGTCTCGATCCTGGCGTCCCATACCGGAGAGCAGGTCGGCTGTCAGTTTTTCAGGGAGTGACTGGCAAAAATCGGCCAGATCATCAAGATCGAGTTGTTCTGTTGCCTGCCGCAGTTCTTCAAATGGCATTTGACCTACAAGGTCGGCACGCACTTCCTCGTGCACTTCCATCAATACTTCACCCTCTACTTCGTGATCAACAAGCTCCCACAAGATTCGGCGACGAGGTGTTGGTAACGATTCCAGCGCATCGGCTATTTCAGCCGGATGCATGGCTTGCATAACCTGCCGCGCGGCATTCAACGAGCCTTCGTGGATATTGTCGGCAAGGGCTGCGAACTGATCATGGGCGTCGTTTTCGTTCATGCCATTTAGCCGCGGTGGTTTATTCGTTCAAGTAAACTGCGTTGTTCGTCGACATCGCTGGTTTTCATCAACGCTGTTGCAAATCGTCTGACCCTGACACGCCGCGCATTGATCAGACTGTCTTTAACTGCCAGCAACGAATTGGGAGGCATGCTGAATTCTGATAAGCCAAGCCCGAGCAGCACGCGAACGAACTGCGGGTCGCTGGCCATGTCGCCACATAAACCGACTGGTATGTTGGCTTTGTTGCCGGCATCGATTGTGTGCTTGATTAATTGCAATACTGCTGGATGCAATGGATCGTACAAATAGTTAACCTGATCATCAATTCGGTCAATGGCCAGTGTGTACTGAATAAGATCGTTTGTGCCAATGGATAAAAAGTCGAGATGTTCGGCAAACTGGTCCGCAGCAATTGCTGCTGCCGGTACTTCAACCATGCCGCCAACGGCTACGTTCTCATCGAACTCTACTCCTTCTTCGCGCAATGCCTGCTTGACCGATTCAATCAGTGCCAGTGTTTGCGTGACCTCTGCGACCGTTGTTAGCATAGGCAAGAGTATGCGCAGCGGCCCACGCGCCGATGCTCGCAATATGGCACGCAATTGAATGCTGAACATAGCCGGTTCATTCAGGCATAAACGGATGCCACGCAGACCCATAGCAGGGTTGTGCGCCAGCGGTCCTTTACTGCTGGATAGAGAGTGCGGTGCTTCCTTATCTGCACCAAGATCAGCCGTTCTAATTGTTAGTAGCTGACCCTTCAAAGCGCGAATCACCTTGCTGTATACCTTGAAGTGTTCCTGCTCTGTTGGTGGTGCACTGCGGTTCATGTACATAAACTCGGTTCGATACAAACCAACACCTGCTGCGTTAACACGTTTGAATGCTTTCAGATCGTTTTCGATTTCTATATTGGCACTAAGCTGAAGCTTTACACCATCCTGGGTAATAGTGGGTGTGTCGATAAGTTTGGTCAGGTCACGCTGTTTTTGTTTAAACGCTTTTTGTTTTTTGCGCACACGAGCGAGCATGTCGTCAGTGGGTTCGGCCAGCAGCAAGCCTTTTTTGCCATCCAGGGTTAACACCTCACCTGCTTTGACGTATTGCCTTATGTTATGCACGCCAACAATTGCTGGAATTCCCAAGCTTCTTGCAAGAATGGCCGTATGCGAGAGCTGCCCGCCGGTTTCAGTTACAAAGCCTGCAACGCCCTGGTTCTGCATGGCAATGGTGTCAGCAGGTGTCAGATCGTTAGCAATAACAATTTGTCCTTTCCAGTTCTCGGCCACCGCTTGTTCATCACCAGTATCGAGCGTGCGCAATACCGCATCGATTACGTGATTAACATCATCAATGCGAGTTGCCAGATACTCATCATCCATAGAGCCGAATACTTTTGCCATGGCCTCGCGTTGTTGTTGCAAAGCGGCCTCAGCATTGCATTGCTGACTTTTTATAATGTCGATTGGTGTGTCACTCAACAGTCCATCGTCGAGCATTAAAATATGGGTTTCGATAAATGCGCTGATGTCGCTGGGTGCGTCTTTTGGAATGTTGTCGCGAGCGGTGAGCAGCTCGGCTTTGGCCAACTTGATTGCACGTCGCAATCGCCTGCATTCGGCCGGGATTTGTTTTTTGGTCAGTTTTCTGGCAGTGACATCAACTTGATTGCGGCGCAACACATGCGCAGTTCCAATGGTAAAACCTTTTGAAACGCCAATACCATTGAACATGAGTGTCATGCGTGCTGTCTCCGGCTGGTTGAAGGCTCGTGTCGATCAAAGACCGTGGTTGGCTAATGCTCTGCTTTCGCGGCTGGCTGTGTTATTCGTCTTCATCGAAATATCGATTGATCAGATCAGTTAGCGCTTCTATGCCAGCCTGTTCATCGGGACCGTCAGCATAGAGCGTAACATTGCTCCCGCAACTTGCTGCTAGCATCATGACACCCATAATACTTTTGCTGTTAACTTTCTGGCCATCTTTTTCAATATCGATGCTGGATTCGAAACTCGAACTTAGCTTCACCAGTTTGGCGGCAGCCCGGGCGTGTAATCCCAGTTTGTTGATGATGGTTATTTCACGACTGATCACTTTTTTTGACTCCAGATGTTCAACGTGCAAACTATACTTGTTGTTAGCTTGTACTAGCTTATCTCACGATGCCTGAGTGATACATTTTCACGCTGTGCACTAAAATGTGCAGCCAACATCTCACTCAGATAGACAGAGCGGTGTCGGCCACCGGTGCAGCCGATGGATACGGTCAGGTAAGCGCGATTTTCGCCCTCGAATTGAGGCAGCCAGCGCTCTACGAAGCCTTGAATATCCGAAAACATGTCCCTGACGGATTTCTGTTCTCCCAGAAAATCGATAATGGGTTCGTCTCGCCCGGTAAATTCGCGCAAGCTCGGCTCCCAATAGGGGTTCGGCAGGCAACGTACGTCGAACATGAAATCGGTACTGGTTGGTTGTCCGTGTTTGAAACCGAAGGACTGAAAAATAAGTGCCAACCCGGTTGATGACTTGCCCAGTACATCAGTACTGATAATGTCGCGCAGCTGATGTAAGTTTAGCAATGACGTATCGATGACCAGATCAGCTTCATCCTTGACGCTGGCTAACAAGGCAATTTCCTTGTCGATTGCGGTTATTAGCGGCACCCCATTCGAGCTTAACGGGTGTCTGCGTCTTGTCTCACTGAAGCGTGTTGACAATGTTCGACGCGATGTATCCAGAAACAGTACGTCAGTTTGCAAGTCAGAGCGAGCATGCAACTTCTTCAATACGTCAAGAAAGTCGTCGGGCGTATTGTGCTCGCCACGCATATCGATACCGATGGCCAGCTTTTCAAACATCTTGACTTTCGTGGTCAGGACTTTGTCGAGCAGATCGTGAACCATAGAGCTTGGCAGGTTATCGATACAGTAAAAACCTTCATCTTCAAGCGTATGCAGTGCAACACTTTTTCCCGAGCCGGACAGACCGGTAACAATAGTTAGGCGATTCATGAGTGTGTTAACGCTTGCGCTTGTTTGTCGACCAGGTCTTTGGTGGCGTTATAACCGCCAGATCGTAAAATGTAGTCTCTTACTGCGGCTTCAACAAGCACAGCGAGGTTGCGTCCCGGTGCAACCGGTATGGTTCTTTGAGGGATGGATACGCCAAGTACATCACGCTGCACTTCGGGTGCGCCGAGACGCTCGCCGACAATATGTTCAAGACTGTTTTCGAAATCAGATGTTTTTACTTGTTGCAGGTTTATAATGAAGCGCAATATTTTTCGCGTTCTAGTGTGCGCATCACCATACATACGGGCAATATTGAGCACACCAAGACCTCGCACTTCAAGAAAATCCTGAATAAGCGGCGGGCAACGCCCTTCTATAGTTCCGGGTGCAATACGGCGGAATTCAGGTGCGTCATCAGCAACCAATATGTGCGCCCGACTAATAAGTTCAAGCGCCAATTCGCTTTTGCCAACGCTGGCCGCTCCTGTGATCAGTACGCCGGTGCCGTGAACATCCATTAGTACACCGTGAATAATTTCAGACTCAGCCAGCAGCAGTGTCAGTCGGTAGCGCAGCGTTCGCATCAGTTCGCTGTAGCTCAGTGGGGTGACAAACAACGGTATTTGAGCATCATTTGCGAGTGCAACAATGGGTAACGGTGGCGTGGCATTGTCGGTCACAATGAATAGCTCGCAACTTTCGTGTAACGAGTACTCGAAGCGATCAGGCGCCAGATCTTCAACGCTTGCGAAGAGGCGAGTTTCGGCTTTGCCGACAAGCTGGATTCGGTTCGGGCTATTGAAATTAAGCGGGCCAAGCAGGCGAGGGCGTTTGGATGCGCCTCGTTCGCTGGTTAGCAGGCGCTCACCACCTTCGTTACCGGTAATCCAGGTGAGCTTCAGGTCATCCTTGAATTCGGCGTAGGCTTTGGCTACGGTGAGCCGGTTATTGTTGGTCACGGCTCAGATTGCTCAAGTGGCAGAGGCGGGATTTTGCAAAAATGCGTACAAAGCCTCTGACTCATCTAACCCAAAAGCACGTACCTCATCTCTGAAATAACCACAACTGAAGCGTTTGGCCATTTCGGCGAGTATTTTCAAATGCTCATCATTGCAATTTTTCGGTACCAGTAAGCCTACCAGCAGGTCAACGGGCTCGCCGTCAGGGGCCTCATAGTCGATTCCTTCAGAGAGGGTGATCATGGCCGCGATTGGCGACTCTACATCCGTCTGACGGCAATGAGGCAGAGCCACGCCGTGTCCCAGAGCGGTGCTGCCCAGCCGTTCGCGGGTGATAAGTGCATCAAATATGTCCATATCTGATGTCTCATCGTCATCCTCGTCGCGGGTGACGCTCGGTGCCAGCAGCTCTGCCAGGGTTTGAATTGCGCGTTTTTTGCTGCGAATGTCGCACTGACAGCCAATACGGCTGGGGTCGAGCAGCTCTGATAGTTCAATCATTCATGAAAACCGGGTGTTATTTCAATGGAAAAGGCTGCCATGACAGATGTCGGCCATGGCAGCTTTTCTTCAACCCGTTATTGTGCGCTCTTGTCGAGCGATAGGAAAGTGTCCGGCGTCACACCACCAGTGATTCAGTGTCCTCGTGTGGCAGCGGTTTGCCTCCCCGGCGGTTTTTGGTTTTCTCTTTGTGCCGGATAAGTTGCCTGTCCAGTTTATCCATCAGGAGGTCGATTGCGGCGTACATATCGGGCTGCGTGGTGTCTGCGTACAGCCGGTTACCGGAAATTTGGATGGTGGCTTCAGCCTTTTGGCGTACTTTTTCCACCGACAGGATGACTTGAATGTCGAACAGGTTTTCAGAGTGTCGCTGAAGACGCTTGAGTTTTTCTTCGACGTAATTTCTCATCGAGCTAGTAACTTCAACGTGATGGCCTGTAACGGTTATATTCATAAAATTCTCCTGTGAAAAACAAGTGAAGACTGCTCAGCACGATATTTAACCATTGCCAGTAAATGACAAAGTAAATAATGGATTTGAAAGCAGTACAGATGAAAATTGGAAGAGTGCTCTTCCGGGTGTGCGGGAAGCGAGTGCCGGATTAGTTTGGTTTGACAACACAGGATGTGTATCAAGGCCATTAATCGCTTGTGTAGAACTTGCTTTACCTGCATAAATTCTTATTACCTTTTTTACCTTACTTTATCTACCTTTATTACCTTTTTTCTTTATATCTTAACTTTCGTTCCTTTTTTCAGTTTACCTGTTTCTGACTGACAATCAACAGGGTGCATGTCAGTTGTAACAGTTAACCGCCAGTGTGTTATTAACGTTTGTTATAACTATTAAAGTTCAGCTGAATGACAATGCCAGCTGAACATTTCTAAACCAGTTTTCATTAGTTCAAACGTTTGCGTTCGTTTGATGGTGCTATGCCCATAGACTCACGATACTTCGCAACGGTTCTTCTTGCAACCTGTATTCCGTCAGCGACCAATGTGCTCGCAATTTTACTGTCGCTTAGCGGTTTAGTGCGGTCTTCGGCATCGATAAACCGTTGAATCATGGCTCGTATCGCAGTTGCCGAACATTCGCCGCCATTAGCGGTGGAAACATGACTACTAAAGAAATATTTAAATTCGAAGATGCCACGCGGTGTGTGAATGTATTTTTGTGTAGTAACTCGGGAAATTGTCGACTCGTGCAAACTTAACTGTTCTGCGATATCGCGCAATACCAATGGTTTCATGGCTTCTTCCCCGTATTCAAGGAAGTTTCTTTGACGCTCGACGATAGCCGTTGCTACCCTTAACAATGTCTCATTACGGCTTTGAAGACTTTTTATAAACCAGCGGGCTTCCTGCAAATGATTACGCAGAAAGTTGTTGTCATCGCTCTTGTCGGCACGTTTCACCATGCCAGCGTAAAGTGAGTTGATGCCAAGCTTTGGCGCAATATCGGGGTTCAGTTCAACACGCCATACCCCTTTCACTTTTTGAACAAATACATCAGGCACAATATATTGATCGTGGTCTTGTACCAGTTGTCGCCCCGGTCGCGGATTCAAACTGCGGATAAGTACTATTGCTTCCTGCAAGTGCTCGTCGTTGATTTTTAACAGACGACGCATTCTGGAAAAATCATGCGATGCCAGCAAGTCAAGGTGATCAATAACGATGCGCGTGGCAGTAACAGTTAAATCTGTTTGTGGCAGTTGTGCTAATTGAATGGCCATGCATTCACTGGCATTGCGCGCCGCACAACCTGGCGGGTCAAGATGCTGCACCATGTGCAACACCGTTTCCAGTTCACTCATTTCAAACATATCTTCAGGATCTTTGAAATCCCGATTCAAGCCTTCCAGCAGGGTATCTACGTCATCGATCAGATAACCATTGTCATCAACCGCATCGATCAGCGTTTCCGCAATAACCTGATCCCGATCAGACAGCGGTGCAAATTGAATCTGATCGTTTAAGTGATCCTGAATACTCGAAATGCCGGAGTTATGAAACTCAGTAAAATCACGCGTTTCACCGTCAGCGCCGCTGCCAGAACTCATCGGCGATGATGTATCGTAAACGTCTTCCCAAACACTATCGACCGGTAACTCGTCTGGATTGGCTTCAACCATTGCTTCGGGCTGCTCGGCCATCGCAGCCTCGAAATGTTCTTCAACAATGGTGTCATCAGCAGAGCTTGCGCTGACTTCTTCCTTTATTTCTTCCTTCTTAAGTTTCTCTTCATTGCGCTTGCGTTCAGAGATCTCAGCATTGTTTTCATTGGCTGCATCGTTCTCTTTCGGGTCTGCTCCTTCATCGTCCGTCATTTCGAGCATTGGATTATTTTCCAGTGCCGATTGAATCTCAGTTTGAAGTTCCAGCGTAGATAGCTGCAGTAATTTGATGGCCTGTTGCAACTGCGGAGTCATCGCGAGTTGCTGACCCATCTTTATTTGCAGAGACTGTTTCATTGAGCTATCCGAAGTTATCAATGGGCGTTAGACGCATTATCGTGTCTACACACCGGAGTGAAGCCAGTTTGGCATAAATTTGACGCACGTGTGCAGCACCAGCTCACTTCGCTGTGCAGACTATTTCGCAGTTTGTGCTTGTTAATGAGTATGGCCCAAGCCAGACGGATTACAACCTGACGACTGGTTCAAAAGTACATTTTGAATGGATGGTTGGTGTCTAATCCGAATGGGTTAGTAGTTGGCTAAATCGAGAAGTTCTCACCAAGGTACACTTTCTTCACTTGTTCGTTGGCAAGCACCACATCTGGCTTGCCTTCAGCAATAAGATGACCCTGACTCAGGATATAGGCTCGATCGCAAATGCCGAGTGTCTCGCGAACATTATGATCAGTGATAAGCACACCAATATTGCGTGCTTTTAAATGCTGGATAATGCGCTGAATATCCAATATTGAAATGGGGTCAACACCAGCAAATGGTTCGTCGAGAAGGATAAAACTGGGGTCGGCTGACAGGGCCCGGGCAATTTCCACACGCCGTCGCTCACCACCAGACAAACTGATTCCAAGGCTGTCACGTATATGCGTAATCTGTAACTCTTCGAGTAAGGCTTCAAGTTTGTCGCGTTGATCGTCTTTAGACAAACCTTTTCGGGTTTCCAGAATTGCCATGATGTTTTGGGTAACCGAAAGTTGTCGAAAAACCGACGCTTCCTGCGGCAGATAACCAACACCGAGTCTTGCACGTGCATGCATCGGGTGTTCGGTAATGTCCGTATCGTCGAAAAGAATAGCGCCTTTGTCTGGTTTGACTAATCCAACCACCATGTAGAAACACGTTGTTTTACCCGCACCATTTGGCCCTAGCAAGCCAACGATGTCACCACTGCTAACCTCCATGGATACGCCTTCAAGGATGCTGCGTTTCTTATAAGCTTTGTGCAAATCCTTTGCAACCAACGTGTGGTTGGGTGCAGCAGTGCCAGTAGGCGTGTGTTGTTCATTCATGGATAGATGTTGTGCAGCTTCAAATGCTATTGCTTTGCAGCTGGAGGCTGTATGCGAATGCTGACACGGCCTTTCTCGCCACCTTCAGCACTGACCTTTTGCTCAGTAGAATTGAATACGATGCGTTCACTTTGCAATCGTTGCCTGGGTTGCTTGAGCGTTGCGTTGCCAGCCAACACAAGGCTACCATTTTTGGCATTGTATTCTATTGAGTTCGCCTGTCCGGTAACTTCCTCGCCAGCCTCGTTTTCCTGCGTAAACTGGATAGGTGAGCCACTGCCTTCAATTTTGCTCAGTTGATTATTTTCATCCAGGCTAATGGCGATACGATCAGCTTTGATCAGCATCGTGCCCTGAATGATTTCGACGTTGCCAATCAGCACTTGTACACCTGCTTTTTCGTCGAATTCGGAGCGATCTGCATTAACGTCGATGGGCTGGGTGAAATCGCTCTTGCGGGCATGTGCCTCGCTGCTGAGTAACAAAATGGCCAGCAAGGGCACGCAAATGCTAACTAGCGATCGCGTGTTCAATTTATTCAGGTTTTCCAACTTCATATCGCCCCGTTACAGTAGAAAGCAGGTTCAGCTTGCCTTCGTCGAGTGATGACTGCAAGCCGATTGAGCGCAAATTCCACGTTTCTGACACGATTTCAATGGCTTTGTCAGTTCGAACCTCATTGTCGTCCGTCAGAATGGAGATTTCCTGGGTGCGGATAATGATAGGGGCGCCATTGACGGTTTCCCGTTCGACAACAACATTGCCCTGAAGAGTGAATATAGCTGGATTTTTCTGCAACTCTCCCGATTCTGAGTCTATTTTCCATTTAATTGCGTCACGATGCATAACCACGGAAGGTTTGGTGATTTCCGATCGATCATCGATTGGGTAGTGCGCCAGTGTTTGACCGGTAACCTCATATTCGATATTGCCGGTGGTGTCGAACTTGCGCGTTTTGAATTGTTCCAGGTAGTAGTCTGATTCCGTCGCACGCATGTCGATAGTCTCTTCAACTTCTACTGTTTCAGGTGTTGTTTCAACCCAGTCACGCACAACAATTGCCAATAACAAAAGTGGTACCAACAACCAATAGCGCGAAATCATGCGCATTAACATGTTTGATTCTCCACTAAACCACACCTGCGTTTAATAAGCCATGCATTGTGACTATGCCGACGACCTTGTCTTTGTCTATAACGGGTAGAGAGGTGATTTGATGCTCTTGCATCCTACTCACTGCAGCTACTGCCAGTGCATCAGGTTCAATCGACTGCCCGCCTTGAGTCATCACATCCTTCAAAGCCACGGTTCTTATATCCACATTGAGATCGAGTGTGCGACGCAAGTCGCCATCGGTGAATATGCCTGCCAGCTTTTGTTGGCTATCGGTTATCGCAACCATGCCAAGGCCTTTTCTGGTGATTTCAATCAGCGCATCAGAGAGTGAGACAGTGTTCTGCACCACCGGCATGTCTGACCCGGCGGTCATCACATCGCTAACATGCAACAGTAACTGGCGACCCAATCTTCCGCCGGGGTGTGAGCGAGCGAAGTCATCTGCACTAAAACCGCGTGCGTGAAGCAATGCCATAGCCAGTGCATCTCCCATAACAAGCGTGCAGGTTGTGCTTGCCGTTGGCGCTAACCCGAGTGGGCATGCCTCACGATTTACACTGACATCGAGAACAACATCAGCGGCAAGAGCCAGAGTAGATCCGGGCACACCAGACAATACAATCAGCGGCAAAGCAAGACGTTTAATACCGGGAACAAGTTTTATAAGTTCATCTGATGATCCGGAAGAAGAGATGGCAATAACCACATCGCCCGATTGCAACATACCCATATCACCATGACTTGCTTCGGCCGCATGAACAAAGTAGGCCGGGCTGCCAGTGCTGGCGAAGGTTGCTGCGATCTTGTTGCCGATATGGCCCGATTTGCCAATCCCGGTTACGATGATTCGGCCGCTGCATTCAAGCAGTAGCCTGACAGCATCGATAAAACGCTGGTCAACTCGACTGGTCAGCGCGCTAACGGCGGATAGTTCGGTGTCGATAACTGCTTTGGCAATCGACAGGATGCCTTCCTGATCGGCCTCTTCAAGAGTCATTTAAGTTTTTCAGCCGCTTCGGATTTCTCCTGCTTTTCCAGTTCATCCAGCTCGTCTGCTTTGTCGAGCTCATCCAGCTTATCGAGCTCATCTAGCTCATCTAGCTTATCTAGCTTATCTAGCTTATCTAGCTTATCCAATTCGTCTAGTTCGTCTAGTTCGTCTAGTTCGTCAATCTCATCGCCGGTAGAAGTTTGCTGCTTGGCAGAACCCGGTACGATACGTTCTTTAGTATCGAGAGTGGCTTGACGATGTTGTTGTATATAAGTATCGCGTAACAGCAGATAGGGATCTAATGCACTGTCCAAAACTTTACTGGCACCCAGAAGTCGAGCGCGCACATCAACCAATTGCAGTCCTGCCAGGCCCCATAAAACGGGTCGCTCGTCAGTGAAGTAAGGTGGCACAGCGGTTAGTTGTGATTCGACAATAAAACCTGCACTTGTTCTCATGTTTCTTGGCCCTAACACCGGCACAAATATATAGGGACCTTCACCGACTCCCCAGACACCAAGCGTTTGTCCGAAACTTTCATAATGTTTTGGCAGGCCGATGCGGCTGCTCACATCAAAAATACCGAATACTCCGAATACAGTGTTGATCGCCACGCGGGTTGCTGCATCGCCAGCCTGATGTGGCTTACCCTGAAGCAGATCATTAATGAATACATTGACATCATCAAGATTGCTGAAGAAATTGGTAATGCCCTTCTCTATCGGATCCGGAACCACCGCTTTGTATCCGCGGGCGACCGGTATCAGAACCGCATTGTCTATTTTGTTGTGTAATTTGAACATCTTGCGATTGGTGTTTTCCCAGGGGTCGTATACCGGGCCATTTGGGGGATTTGTCGCACATCCAGTCACCGCCAATAGCAACAGGCAGAGTAAAGCAGTTCTCATGATCGACACCCAACGTATTTTTTGTTCATTGTGTGATCGAATTGTAGCTGAAGCCCCTAATCCGTGCGCAATGACCGCGGTTACTAACAGATACAAGGTGAGAACAGTAATGGGCGGGCAAACTGGTACACTTGGCTCAGGTACTTATGTATGGATATCGTGAACAAATCTGGGGACAGTTCCGGCGGCTTTTCTGACGAAGAAGGTTCTGCGCTAGTGCAAATTAGAGATTTGCATTTCGGGCGGGGCGCTAAGCAAATATTTCGCGGTATCAATATGGACATTCCGCGTGGCCAAATTACCACCATTATGGGTCCGAGCGGCACGGGTAAAACTACGCTGCTCAAACTGATTGGCGGGCAGTTAAAGCCCGGGCAAGGCAGCATCGTCGTCGATGGGCAAAAAGTGCCAAAACTCTCACGAGCTGCGCTGTACTCATTGCGCAAGCGCATGGGAATGCTGTTTCAATCTGGTGCACTGCTAACCGATCTAAGCGTATTTGATAACGTTGCGTTTCCAGTGCGAGAACACACTGATTTGTCAGAAAGTCTCATTCGGCACCTTGTACTAATGCGTTTGCACGCCGTTGGTTTACGGGGTGCTCGCGATCTGTTTCCGGCTGAACTTTCTGGTGGAATGGCAAGGCGAGTAGCACTGGCGCGAGCCTTGATACTCGATCCAATGATGATCATGTACGACGAACCTTTCACCGGGCAAGATCCCATTTCCATGGGTGTTTTGCTGGATCTGATTAAAACCGTAAATTCAGCGCTCGGACTGACTTCAATTATCGTGTCGCACGATCTGCACGAATCCATGTCTATATCTGACTACGTAGTAATCGTATCTCACGGCAAAGTTGTCGAAGCTGGTTCGCCGGCTGCGCTCAGGGCATCAGAGTCTGGTTGGGTTCAGCAGTTCTTGAATGGTGATTCTGATGGGCCTGTGCCATTTCAGCTTGATGCGCCTGATTACCAAGACGACTTATTTGGTGTGTCCTCAGCAGGTATGCAAGTCTCGGAACATAGAAAATGAGCGATTTTTTCCAACGCTTTGGCCGAGGCTGGCTGCAAATATTTGAACGGCTTGGCCGCGCGCATTTGTTTTTATTCCAGATACTAATCGGGCTGCCTTCACTGTTTGGTCGTGGCTCATTGCTGGTTAAACAGCTTTATTCCACGGGTGTTATGACGTTGCTGATCATCCTGGTTTCGGGTCTGTTCGTAGGAATGGTTCTGGCTTTGCAGGGTTATTACTCACTGGTACGATTCAGCGCAGAAGAGGCACTGGGCCAGTTTATCGCGCAAGTGCTTTTCCGGGAACTTGCGCCTGTACTGACGGCTCTTTTGTTTGCCGGTCGAGCCGGTTCTGCATTGACCTCCGAAATTGGTCTGATGAAGGCAACGGAGCAATTGTCTGGGTTGGAGATGATGGCAGTCGATCCTTATAAGCGGATTTACGCACCGCGATTGCTGGCAGGTTTTATCGCTGTTCCGGCATTAACTGCTATGTTTGGCGCTGTAGCCATACTTGGCGGACATCTCGTTGGTGTCGAAATGTTGGGTGTTGACGCGGGCGCATACTGGTCTCAAATGAAAGCGGAGGTCAGTTTCGGGCACGACGTAATGAGCGGTATGTACAAGGCACTGGTGTTCGGATTTATCATTTGCTGGATTGCAATCTTCGAGGGCGCGGACTGCATACCAACATCTGAAGGAGTAAGTAGTTCGACGACCAATACCGTCGTATATTCATCACTGGCCATTTTGGGTCTTGATTTTGTGCTCACGGCACTAATGTTCTAGAAAAGGTTTAACTAAATGAACTCTCGATCGGTCGAAATATTAGTCGGTGTGTTTATGGCGCTATTTCTAGCGGCCATGGCATTTTTAATATTAAAAGCCAGTAACCTTACTAGCTTCTCGGGTAACAGCGGCTATGCGTTATATGCCAATTTTGAGAATATCGGTGGGCTAAGAGCGCGTGCACCCGTCACAGCCGGAGGGGTCCGAGTTGGTCAGGTGTCTCAGATTGACTATGACGCTGAAACATTTCAGGCTAAAGTGACTCTGAATATTGACGAAAAGTACGATAGCTTTCCAGAAGACACCACGGCCAGTATTTACACTGCTGGTTTGCTGGGTGAGCAATATATAGGGTTAGAGCCTGGTGCTGAAGAAGAAGTTTTAGTGCCTGACGATGAAATAACATTAACGCAATCGGCTCTGGTGCTGGAGCGTCTTATCGGTCAGGTGCTGCTAAATCGATAGTCATCAGCAAACAGCTGGCAAGTGCGAGGACAGCGTCTGAGCAATCGCTCAGGGAAAAAGCACAGAGAAGGACTAAGGACATCAACATGAATATTAGTATTAACAGTATTAGCGGTATTAGCGGTATTAGAAAGTTCAGACAAACCATCGCTATCTGCCTTTTGGCAATAGTCGCGCTTACGGCAAATGCAGCCGATGATCATCCAGCGCAAGTGTTGGTGGTAGATTCAACCACTGCGCTAATTGATGTGCTGAAGAAGGAAGGCGAGCGGATCAAAACCGACAAAGCGTTTCTTGACGAGCAGATTGCCAAATACGTGGTGCCGCATGTGGATTTCGATACGATGACCAAGTTGGCTGTTGGAAAATCCTGGAAGCAAGCGGATGAAAAACAGAAAGTTGAACTGGTAAAAGAATTCAAGTCTCTATTACTCAATACTTATACTAATGCGCTGACAGAATACAGTGGTGAATCTATCGAGTTTCAGCCGTTCAAGGCAGAGAAGCGCGATGATCGCGCTGTGGTCCGATCTGTATTTAAACAAGCCAGCGGCAGTTCGATACCGGTGCAATACAAACTTCGCGACAAGGATGGCTGGTTAATTTATGACATCGAAGTCGATCAGATCAGCTTAGTCACAAGCTACCGTACGGCGTTTTCAAATGAAATAGAAAAAGGCGGGATTGAAGGCTTGTTGCAAACTATGATCGACAAAAATGCCAAATCCTGATTTTCAGGTCGAGCGCGTTGACGATACTATTTCGATCTCCGGTCGGCTCGATTTCGCCACCGCGACTCAGGCGCTAGAAGCCGTAAGCAAGCATTTTAGCGATAAGCAAGTCATCGACATGAGCGGCATCACGCACAGCAACAGTGCCGGGCTGGCAGTCATGATTGAATGGCTGGCGATTGCCAAACGGGGTGATCAACAACTCACTTTTCAGAATATTCCAGACTCACTTCATCAGATTTCAACCGTTTGTCAGGTGGACAGCCTGATATAATTCCGTCCATTTAATGGCCAAAGGTCTACATGGACAAATTACTGATTGAAGGCAGCGCGCCGCTGAAAGGCGACGTGCGAATTTCTGGTGCGAAAAATGCGGTCTTGCCAATCCTGGCAGCGACACTGCTCGGTAGCAATACCTCCCGTATCAGCAATGTGCCGCATCTTAACGATGTAACTACCACCATGTCGCTGCTGGCTCGAATGGGCTGCCAGATAACTATGGGCGACAACATGGAAGTGCACGTTGACCCATCGACAATCAACGACTACACGGCTGCTTATGAGCTGGTGCGGACTATGCGCGCCTCGATACTGGTGCTTGGGCCGTTGGTTGCCCGATATGGCCAGGCCGATGTGTCTTTGCCCGGTGGTTGTGCAATAGGTGCCCGGCCAGTGAATCTGCATATTGAAGGCTTGCGTGCACTCGGTGCTAAAATCACCATCGAAAATGGCAACATCCGGGCACGTGCCGGTCGCTTGCAAGGTGCACGTATCGCTTTTGAAACCGTCACTGTCACAGGCACCGAAAATATACTGATGGCAGCCACGCTCGCTAAAGGTGAAACGGTGCTGGAAAATGCGGCTCGTGAACCCGAAGTCATTGACCTTGCCAACTATCTTATTGCGATGGGTGCACAGATTGAAGGTGCAGGCACCAGCACCATCACTATTCAGGGTGTCGATCAACTAAATGGTTGTGCTTATAAAGTGGTTCCCGACCGTATCGAGACCGGTACCTTTCTGGTCGGAGCCTGCGTGACGCGTGGCAAAATTCGTGTGCGTGACACCGTACCTGAAATTCTGACCTCGGTTATTGAAAAGTTGCGTGAGGCAGGTGCCGACATCACCATAGGTGATGACTGGATTGAACTGGATATGCATGGCGAGCGACCACAGTCAGTCAGCATAACAACCGCACCGTACCCGGATTTTCCTACCGACATGCAAGCACAGTTTTGTGTGCTGAACGCGGTGGCCAGTGGCACCGCTAAGGTGACAGAGACGGTATTCGAGAATCGTTTTATGCATATAAACGAACTTCAGCGCATGGGTGCCGATATGCATATCGATGGCAATTCAGTCACCATAAGAGGCGTAGAGCGTTTGCGTGGTGCACCAGTTATGGCGACAGATTTACGCGCATCTGCCAGTTTAATTCTTGCCGCTCTAATGGCTGATGGTGAAACGACGGTTCGCCGTGTTTATCATATCGATCGCGGCTATGAGCGTATTGAAGAGAAGTTTCATTTGCTGGGTGCAGATATTCGTCGCGAGCCGGATCGCTGAGCATGAGCGTTTTAAATATCGCGCTCTCTAAAGGCCGTATTTTCGAAGAGACCCTACCGTTGTTTGCGGCCGCTGGTATAGAACCCGCAGAAAATCCGGAAACGTCGCGAAAACTCATATTGCCGAGTAACCGACCCGACGTTCAATTTCTGATTGTTCGTGCATCCGACGTACCAACCTATGTTCAGCATGGTGGTGCACATGTAGGCGTTGTTGGGAAAGATGTATTAATGGAGCATGGTGGCGAAGATCTGATTGAGCCACTAGATCTGCACATTGCCTGTTGTCGGTTGATGGTTGCAGGCTACCCGGACACACAACTGGATAATCGCCAGCGATTGCGCGTAGCCACCAAATATGCGAACTGTGCGCGTTCTCATTTTGCCAGCCATGCCCGTCAAGTTGAAATAATCAAGCTTTACGGGTCAATGGAACTTGCTCCGTTGGTTGGCTTGTGTGATCTTATTGTTGATGTGGTGGATTCAGGTGCTACGCTTGCGGCTAATGGACTGGTACCGCTAGAGCACATAGCCGATATATCTTCACGTGTAGTTGTAAATCGTGCCGCACTAAAAACCAATACTGAGCAAATTAGCGACTTATTGGAAAAACTCAAAGCAGCCGTTGTGGCCAAGCAAAACAGATAATTCAGAAGCCAATAGAAATGACTACACTAACCGACGATTTACGCATTACCGGAACCCAGGCATTGCGTGAGCCTGAAGAGCTCATTGGGGCTATTCCGGTGACATCCCAAACCGGTAACACTGTCACCAGCGCAAGAAATGAAGTCAGTGCAATGCTTGACGGCACAGATGATCGGATTGCGGTGGTTGTTGGTCCGTGTTCAATTCACGACCCGGAAGCTGCTCGAGAGTACGCGCAGAAGCTTGTGGCAATGAAAGAGAAGTACGCTAACGAGCTTTGCATCATCATGCGTGTGTACTTTGAAAAACCTCGCACCACGGTTGGCTGGAAGGGCTTAATCAACGACCCTGACATGGACAACAGTTTCAATATAAATAAGGGTCTGGAGATTGCCAGAACGTTGTTGTCCGATATCAATACTTTGGGGCTACCGGCCGGTGTTGAATATCTTGATTTGATCAGCCCACAATACATTGCTGATTTGGTTGGGTGGGGTGCTATTGGTGCGCGTACCACAGAAAGCCAGGGGCACCGTGAGTTGGCTTCTGGTTTGTCGTGCCCTGTCGGATTCAAAAACGGTACTGCCGGCAGCATGCAAATTGCCGTTGATGCAATTGGTGCAGCAACACAGTCTCACAATTTTTTATCGGTTTCGAAAAACGGTCACTCCAGTATTTTTACTACGGCTGGTAACCCCGATTGTCATCTTATTCTGCGTGGTGGTAAATCGAATACAAACTATGATGCCGCAAGCGTCGACGATGCCTGTGCATTGTTGAGAAAAGCCGGCGTACCTGAAAGAGTCATGATCGATTGCTCCCACGCCAACTCACGAAAGCTGCATGAGCGGCAGAAATATGTTTGTCGTGATGTCTGCGCACAACTCAGCGATGGCGACAAACGGATTATGGGTGTGATGATTGAAAGTAATCTGGTAGCCGGTGCACAAAACCCATCTGCAAAGCCGTTGGTACGAGGGCAAAGCGTGACAGATGCTTGCCTTGCCTGGGAAGATACTGCACCGTTACTGGATAATCTGGCAAAGGCCGTGATCGCTCGACGCTCTGCATAAATTAATCAATGTCTGAAACGCGCAACTATACAGTCGAACAAATAAATTCAGACTGGAAAGCGGTTCATCAGGCAACGCTAATGTTTGTTGTTCAGAACAATCGTGTGTTACTGATTCGTAAAAAACGTGGTTTGGGTGCCGGAAAAATTAATGGGCCTGGCGGTAAACTGGATGCCGGTGAAACCATACAACAATGTGCACACCGTGAAATTTATGAAGAGCTGAATGTGCAGGTCAACGATTCCGTCAATGCGGGGCGTTTACGATTTCAATTTGTTGATGGCTACTCCATTGACGTTCAAGTTTTTCTTACCAACAGTTTTGAAGGCACGCCAACAGAAACAGACGAAGCAGTGCCATTGTGGTTTGCAGTTTCAGACATTCCCTACGATGAAATGTGGGCTGATGACCGGATTTGGCTGCCGCGCGTGTTAACGGGTGAAACAGTGTCTGGTCGGTTTGTGTTTGATGGGGATTTGCTGGTTGAACATGAGGTCTCGTTTGAGTAGCTGGCTTGGCAGCCAGTGGCGAATTGTCAACTAAATCACAGTTCTGAACCTCGCTGCTCCTCTGGCAGGTGCTGGAAAGACACGTACATCAAGTAAACCGCCAACAGGCCGATTTTTTATAGGTTACCCGTAGTGGGTGTTTATAGAAATAGGGCAGTTATGGCACGCTCATCAGATGCAGTTTTTCCCCTCTCACTGGTTCGAGATAAAACATTTCAGATGCGCCAGATCCGACGGGTGCTGTGGTTGACGCTGTTCTTCGTTGTGCAGTCGACGATCATTCTCGGCGTGTTCTACCACTACCTGCTGGGTGAGCTGGTTCAGGGAACCGCGCCACTACTATTTGCTTCAGAAGATCTTCAACTACTCAACGAAAGCGTACCCACAACGAAAGAGGTGATGATGCGCTGGGTGATAATAATGCTTGCGATCAATGCGGTGATTACCACGGCGATTGGTGTTTACATTATGCGCAAGCTAGGAAATCCACTACTGGCCATAAGGCGTGCACTTAACGAGCTTGGCGACGGTAATCTGAATGTTCGGTTGCGTTCAGGTGATGCACGTGAATTTAGTGATTTAAGTGAAGCGTTGAATCGTGCGCTTGAGCAGATACAAAGTAAAATTGAGCAAGCTCGTCAGGAAACCCGAATACTCGATATGCTGGAACAACAACCTCGCCCGGATGCGGTTGAAGTGGAGCAGGCACTGGCGAATTGCCGTGACGTTCTGAACTTTTTCAATCAGGGCAAAGTCGCTGACGATCAACGACCTGCTGCGAACGGCTAACAGAGCAACCAGGCGGAAACCACACGCATGTACAAAGGCTTATTGCCATCGTACCTAGCTCGCGCAGTTTTGTGTTCGATTCTGTTTTGCTATGTCAGTTTCGCCAGCATGCAGGTTGTCGCAAACGATGCTGTTCAGTCGAGTTTTTTAGAAACGCCTGCTGCACAACACTACGATAATGCTCTATCGCTTATCGAGTCGCGTTCATATGCTGATGCTCTGGCTTTGTTAAGACGACTGCAAGCCTATTATCCAGGCTTTGAAAAACTCTCATCGGTGCAAACCCGAATTGCGGTTCTACAAGAGGCAGATGATGCAGGTAATGTTCTCGGACATTATCTTGGTGCGCTGGATAAACGTGATGCAGGGGATGTAGAGGGAGCGCTTAGCGCGTTAGACTTTATTCTGCATCAGTATAAAGATAGTTCACTTAGCGACGACGCCCTGTACTTAAAAGCGTACGTGCAAATCATGGATCGTTATGATTTTGCAGCCGCTCGCGGCACACTTGCACAGCTTGAGCAAATGCATGCCGAATCTTCGTATCAGGATTCAGCAGACTATCTCGATGCTATCGCATTAGAACAGATGGGTGAGACGGCAAGTGCGAAAGCCGGCCTTGAAGCGCTGCGAGACAGACACACAGCAGTATCACTTCCGTTTGGTTTTAGTTGGCCTGCAGGAAATGTTTTGTCTCGCTACTGGTACGATCGTGCAGATCGGCGACTTGCCATTATTAACAAGAGCACTGCAAGTGCGAGCCAGATGCGCTCGAGGCAATTTGTTGATGATACTGATAGCTTGCAGATTCAGGTCAATGTCGATGGTGTTGATCTTGAGTATCAGCTGACACCAAGTCCGCTGACCAGAAAGACCGCATGGGTTGATGGCGTTCTGCAAGATCGCTCACCACCAGAGGCTGGTGTGTTCGTAGGCAAAGTGGTCGGCGACGATGAGTCATGGGTTCGCGCGGTTATAAACGATGACACTATTTCCGGTGTTGCTCGTGCTTTCGGGCAAAGCTATAACATGCAACCCGGAACACTGATCGGCACACTCGACTACTATAAACCGCGCAGTGCTAAATTGCGCGCTGCCGGTAAGGTTGATTCGGTATCTACAGAAGTTGAGATGCAGCTGGATGCAATTAATGCACCTTTGGATATGTCTGCCAGAACCACTCGTGTATCTACCAAGGCAAGCGATTTACGGGTTGTGCCAGTATCGATTGTTATCGATGCAGAGTTTGATCGCTATCATGGTGGTGACGGGTTGGTTGTGGCGCTTAACCAACTGAATGTTGCCGATGGAATATACAGAATGTTTGGTATTGCGCTGGCCGTAGATGAGGTACAGGTTTTTTCCGATAACGATGCTAATCCCATGCACGAGGGTGCAGCGCCGCTGGAAACCATTCTGAATAGTTTTCGTGATTACCGCATGGTAAACAAAACACTGTTTTCAGGAAGCGCATTAACGTATCTGTTTACGGGCAAACAACGTACCGACAGAACACTGGGGCTTGCATGGATTGATACTTTGTGCAGGACCGATGGCTACGATGTTGGCGTGACAACCCCGAGTGCAATTGGTGATGTGTTGCTAACGCATGAGTTGGGACACTCATTGGGTTCTCAGCATGACTCCGACACCAGCTGCAATCAGGACACCACAAAAATCATGTGGCCGCACATCTCTACTCGTACGCAAATAGAGTTCAGTGATTGCAGTCAGAACATGCTCTCTGGAGCTCGAGCCAAGGCTTGTCTGGTAGACGCTGTCGATCTTGAACTTTTGGTTGATGGTACTTCAGGGGGCGTGCAGTTTGAACTCAGTAATCTTGATTCGAGTGTTGCAATTGATGCAACATTAACCATAGAAACCAGTTCGGCTGGTTTGGTAGCGTTTCCGTCGGGTTGCAACATGGTGTCGCCCACCAGTGCAAGTTGTGCGGTTAGCAGGCTGGCAGCTGGAGAGAAACGCGAAGTCTATCTTGAAGTAGAAGATATGAATCTGGCAAACAATGCGATTGTAACCGCGCAGTTAATGCCATTGGGTACTCAGGACTTTACGCCAGCAAATAATCTTGCCAGCTATTCGATAGGGTCGCAGTCAAGCTCAGTAGGTCACTTAGCGATTAACACATCAACTACATCGCTTGATAGTTCGTCAGATTCTGGCACACCGGCGGCTGCCAGTGGTTCAGGGTCGTTCTCGATAATTTCGATGTTGGTGCTGTTGTTCTTGCAGCTAGATCGATTGTTAGCTCGGCAGTTATACCGGCGACGACAGTGAAGATGCAGGTCGGGCTTCGCTCGCTTCGTTGAGTGCCGAACCATCTACGAGGCTTTGGTAGTCGATGTGCGTCAGCGTGTCGAAGTTAGTATAACCATCGCCCATCTCTGACTGACCTCGATAGGCAGGGACGTGCACTGCCGATTCCAGCCACGGGCAAACATGCGCTGTTAACAGAATTTTACGACCGGGCAGGTCGTCGAATTGTTGCATTAATTCAGGTGTACAGAGATCGCGGTCGGTAAAAGCGAAAATCATATTGTCTTTGTTTATACGCTTTTTTCGTCGTTCCCATTTTTCCAATGCATCGTCTTCATTGTCATAATGCATAAAATGGATTTCAACATCACCCAGAACACCGATTGGGTAGTAGTTAAAATTCTTGTGAGTTTCGTGTGCTTCGGGGTAACGTGACTGCGATACGAAGCGTAACTCCTTCGCCAGATAGTGGTCCAGATTGCTAACAAATTTCATGTAGCAGGGCGCATGGAAAAACAAGTTTACGGTTGGCGACAGGTACGGCATTTTCAAAAAACGGTACGGAAGCGTGCCAGTGCAATTACTGGCAATTATCGAGAAATTACGACTCTTTATGCCCCTAATATTAAGCACAACAGCCGCTTTCTTCGTCCATCTTTTGAGTTTTTTGATCATATCCAGAGTAATACTGACCGGGCTATAAAAGGTCTGTGTGTGTCAGTATAGTGCCCTTAGATGCGTCTCGCAAAGTTATTGCAGCCGCTGGGCAAAATAAGAGACGAATTATTGCCTTACAGTGCGCCAATATAACCCGCTGTGTGATCTGATCGATGGCCACAATCTTAGAATTTATTGAGTAAAAACAGGCCTTTCCATCAATTCGGCAGATATGTTCACAGAGCTGCCATTTCTCAGAACTGTTAGTGAGACCCGCGTTCCCGGCGCTTTGCCTGATATCAGCAGCAATAGCTGGGTCGCGTTTTCAATTGGTTGATTTGCGGCCATAAGCACTACGTCATAAGGCTTCAGCCCGCTTACATGTGCGGGGCTCCCTTCGAGCACGGCGGTAATAACCGCACCCTTGTCTACCTCACGATTAATTCCGGGAAACATTTGCAGTTCGTCAGCCCCGATACCAAGCCAGCCTCGCTGCACATGACCAGTCTTGATGAGTTGAGGTACTACTTGCGCGAGTAGGTCGACCGGAATCGCAAAGCCGATACCTTCTGCGTCATTTTCGCGCAAAAAAACGGCGGTGTTGATACCAACCAGATCGCCATCGGGACTGATCAGCGCACCACCTGAATTACCCGGATTAATCGCGGCATCAATTTGCACAAAATTCTGCCAGGCACTAGCGCCTGCAACGCGTCTGGCTGTCGCACTGACAATGCCCTGCGTAACGGTTTGTCCCACGCCAAACGGATTGCCAATGGTTAGCACGATGTCGCCGACACGCAAACCGAACTCAGGGTTAATTTCGACATACGGCAGGTCGGTCGCATTAATGCGCACTACGGCAAGATCGGTTTCTGAATCCTTTCCTATAACCTGCGCCTGATGCAAAGAACCGTCACTAAGCACAACATTAATGTCGTCGGCATCTTTAATCAGATGCCAGTTTGTCAGCACTAACCCGTCTTTGCTGATGATTACGCCAGAGCCCTGACTGGTGCTGCGCCTTTCTCTCGGGGCGATTACCGGTATTTGTTCGTCGGTCTGAAAGTCACGAATCGGGGCTTTGTAAATGGTTTCGCTTGAGTAAAGGCTTACAACCGACGGTGCAACCTTCATAATACCGGGATGATAAGAGTGTGTTGAATAACGTTTATTAACACTGCTGTTCCCAGCCGAGTCAGGCGCGAGCTGCTTAGCTTCGGAGTGGGTTATCTGAGGTAGAAACCAGTAGATACCCAAACCTAACAATACGCCAGCAATAGCGGACAGCAGCATGAAGAAAAACTTGTTCAGTGCAAGATCTCCGTTGGCAAATAGCCAAAATAGAGGCGAAAATGGAAAAGCGTGATCATATAATTGACTATATTAACCGAACACTCGATGCAGGTAGCATCAACGATTACTGCCCAAACGGGCTGCAAGTGGCCGGGCGGGAGCAAGTCAACCACCTGGTGACGGGCGTCACCGCCAGTGCTCGATTTCTGCGGGCGGCTATAGATTCCGGAGCCGATGCCGTGCTGGTTCATCACGGGTATTTCTGGACTGGCGAGTCACCAGTACTGACCGGCATGAAGCTGGAACGCGTCCGTTTGCTGCTCAACGCGGATATTTCGTTGTTTGCCTATCACTTACCGCTCGATGTACACGCAAGCCTTGGCAATAATGCTCAGCTGGCAAGAGTACTCGATCTAAGCGTTGATGGTCGCGTCGCGGCTGGGGGAACTGACGGTCTGCTATTTTATGGTCATCTGAAAACCCCGATGACCTGTAGTTCATTCGTCGACCATGTAACCAAGGTGCTGGGCCGCAGCGTAACGGCTGTAGGTCGAAGCGAGCGAAAAATTGAGCGTGTAGCATGGTGTTCTGGAGGTGCTCAACGTTTCGTATCGCAGGCGGCGGAGCTTGGTGTAGATGCGTTTATCAGCGGAGAAATTAGTGAGCAGACAACCCATGAAGCCCGTGAAAACAACATTTTGTATATTGCTGGCGGGCATCATGCAACTGAACGATATGGAGTGGATGCGCTTGGCGAACATTTGTCTGAGCAACTACAGTTAACCCATCAGTTTATTGACGTTGACAATCCAGCCTGAATTGGCACGAACAATTGCGCTGATAAGCCTGTTTTTACTCGCTTGTGTGTTAATCTTGTGGGTTGCATCGGCGGGGTGATCTCAGCATGAGAACAGACCTGACTAACGAATTCTAGTTTGAGTGGAGTTGTCGCATGAGTGCGAAGAAAAAAGCGAACGACGAGAGTCGGGTAGCTACTGATAGTTCCATAACCGACGACTCGGTAAATCCGAAACGCCGTCGTCTATTGGTTGGTGGAATGTCTGCCGTAGGCGGTCTTGGAGCCGGTGCTCTTGGGGTGTCCATGTTGGCGTCGATGTCGCCGAGCGCCCGGGCGAAAGCTGCAGGTGCGCCGGTCGAGGCCGATATCAGCAAGCTGGAGCCTGGTCGAATGCTGACCGTTGAGTGGCGAGGCAAGCCTGTGTGGATTGTTCGGCGCACGGAACAGGCGTTGCAATCGCTAACATCCGTTGCAAGTCAGCTCAGCGACCCGGACTCAGAAGAAGAACAACAGCCGGCCTACGCTCAAAACGCCACGCGAGCTATCAAAGATGAATATCTGGTGGTCATCGGTATTTGCACGCACTTGGGTTGTTCACCAACCTACCGGCCTGAAATAGCAGCGCCAGATCTTGGCAGCGATTGGGAAGGTGGATTTTTCTGTCCTTGCCACGGTTCAAAGTTTGACTTTGCCGGGCGTGTTTACTCCGGTGTCCCGGCACCAACCAATCTGGAAATTCCCCCTTACATGTACCTTGATGACAATCGAATCATGATTGGTGTAGACGAAGGGGTAGCAGCATGAGTAAAGAGAATTCCAGTGGCCTGATGGGTTGGATAGACGAACGTCTACCAGTCACGATAGCGCTCAAAAAGCACGTAACCGAGTACTACACACCGAAGAATTTTAATTTTTGGTACTACTTCGGTGCTTTATCTTTGCTGGTACTGATCATTCAGATAGTGACCGGTATCTTTCTGACAATGAACTACAAGCCTGACGGCGAACTGGCGTTCAAATCAGTTGAATACATCATGCGTGATGTCAATTTCGGCTGGCTGATACGTTATATGCACTCGACAGGTGCATCGGCATTCTTCGTTGTCGTCTATTTGCATATGTTCAGAGCATTAATGTATGGCTCGTACAAGAAGCCGCGCGAACTGCTGTGGATATTTGGCATGCTCATCTACGTGGTTCTGATGGCTGAAGCCTTTATGGGTTATCTGCTGCCATGGGGACAGATGAGCTACTGGGGCGCGCAAGTGATCATATCTTTGTTCGGTGCCATCCCGTTTGGTATAGGTGACGCCGTTACTCTGTGGCTCAAAGGTGACTACATCGTATCGGATGCGACCCTGAACCGATTCTTTGCCCTACACGTAATCGCCGTGCCGTTGGTGCTTATTGGTCTGGTTCTCGCGCACATACTTGCGCTGCACGAAGTGGGCTCGAACAACCCGGACGGCATTGAAATTAAAGCCAACAAAAGCGCTGCTGGTATTCCTAAAGATGGCATTCCGTTCCACCCTTACTACACAGTGAAAGATCTGTTCGGTGCGTGCGTGTTCTTTCTGGTGTTTTTTGCAGTGGTGTTTTTCGCACCGGAAATGGGCGGTTATTTTCTTGAACACGCAAACTTTATTCCGGCAGATCCGTTGAAAACTCCGGAGCATATCGCACCGGTCTGGTATTTCACGCCGTTCTACGCGATCTTGCGTGCGGTGCCCGACAAGCTCATGGGAGTAATGGCTATGGGTGCTGCCATATTGGTGCTGTTTTTCCTCCCATGGATTGATAGAAACCCGGTTCGCTCGATTCGTTATCGCTCGTTGGCATTTAAGGTATTACTGTTCTCTTTCGCGGCCGCTTTTATAATTCTGGGTTACTTCGGTATGCAGTCGCCAACACCGGTTGGTACTTTTGTTTCGCGCTTGTGTTCACTGATTTATTTTGGCTTTTTCATAGGGCTGTATTTTGTCAGTAAGGGTGAGAAAAACAAACCACTGCCTGAGCGACTATCATAATGAAAGCTATGATCAAAACAGTGAAATCAGCAAACAGAAAATGCGCACTGGCGGTTCTGGTGCTTGGCGTGACATTGATAGCTTCGATGCCAACTCCGGTATTCGCTGCGGGTGGCGGATTTGCGCTTGAAACTGCGCGTATCGATACCACGAATAAAAAATCGCTTCAGCGTGGTGCAAAAGCCTACGTCAACTATTGCATGGGTTGTCACTCGGCTGACTACCAACGCTACAGCCGAATGGCCGCTGATCTGGGACTCGAAGAAGAAGATGTTGTCAATAACCTGATATTCACGACAGACAAGTCTGGAGAAATATCAAAAGTTGGTTCGTTAATGGCGAATAACATGACTACCGACTATGGTCGCAAGGCCTTTGGTGTTGTGCCGCCAAATCTTGCGTTGACAGCCCGTTCACGCGGTGAAGACTGGATTTATACGTACTTGAAAAGCTTTTACCGTGACGAGTCCCGTGGCGGAGTAGGTGTTAATAATCTGGTTTATCCCGGTGCGGCCATGCCTCACGTGTTGTGGGAGCAGCAAGGTTGGCAAGAACCAGTTTATGAGGGTGAAGGTACGGAAAAGCATTTTGTCGAGTTTAAGCAAGTGTCCAAAGGCACGCTCACACCGGCGCAGTACGATGGCCTGATTACCGACATTACGGCATTCATGTCCTACATGGCCGATCCGATTAAACATACCCGGCACCGAATTGGTATGTTTGTCATGTTGTTCCTGCTAATACTGACCGTCATCTCGTATTTTCTGAAAAAAGAATACTGGAAAGACGTCGTATAACACTGCATTTTTCTCGTACCCGGTCAGGCTCAGCTGACTGGGTTATGCTGTATAACCTATAGATAAACAGGGGTTTCCATTGACAGCACACGGTAACCGGCGAGCGGCAATGACAATGTTTTCCGATCCGGATTGCATTCACAGCCATCGTGTGCGCCTTGTTCTGGCAGAGAAAGGCATTCAAGCAGAGATTGAATCCTGTGATCCGGACAACAAGCCCGAAGACCTTATTCAGCTAAACCCCAGTAATTCGTTACCAACCCTTATTGATCGTGATCTGGTGTTGTATGATGCGCGCGTTGTAGTTGAATATCTGGACGAGCGATACCCGCATCCGCCTTTTATGCCAATCGACCCGGTATCACGCGCCCGAACCCGACTTGCCTTGTTTAGAATCGAGTCGGACTGGTATTCTTTTTTACCGGCACTTGAATCTGACGACGCAGCGCGGACAACCGCTGGAAATCAACTGGCAGAATCTTTAGCAGCAGCATCTGACGTTTTTGCGGCAATGCCTTATTTTCTAAGCGAAGAGTTTTCAATGCTTGATGCCACACTTGCACCGTTGTTGTGGCGTTTGAATCACTATGGCATTGTATTACCAGCAACAGCAGCACCCATTACTGACTACTCCAAACGTGTGTTTGCACGTGCCGGTTTTCAGGCCAGTTTAAGTGATGTAGAACGAGAGCTAGGTTGATGATATCCAACAGGCCGTATCTCATTCGTGCGTTGTACGAGTGGATAGTTGACAACAATCTGACCCCGCACATGCTTGTGGACACCGCGCACGACTCTGTGGAGGTACCGCGTGCGTTCGTTGAAAACGGTCGCATCATTCTTAATGTTAGTCCTGAAGCCACTCATTCACTGGTGCTTGGCAACGATGCTATTACCTTCAATGCACGATTCAGCGGAACTGCCATGGATGTGCATGTGCCAGTATCGAGTGTGCTGGCAATCTACGCTCGCGAGAACGGGCAGGGCATGATGTTTGGCGAGCAGGAGGATGAAACTCCGCCCGATCCTGAGCCAGGAAAAACCTCAGACAAACCGCAACCGCCTAGTCAGGTGAAACGGCCGAACCTGAAAATAGTAAAGTAGGGATTAATCTTCAATAGCATTACGAGTCCAGCGTAAAAGATAGTTTTCATATTGGTGGGTAGATACACCAAATGCAGGTTCTTGTTTTATTGAATTGGCTATTGAATCGTCTATCGCACCGCCGCCTTCACTTTCACCAACGTTTAAGTGGCAAACACCAATAACATCAATACGTGCAACCTGCTTTGCATCGGCGTGTTTTTGTAAATAGTGCAAAACGGCACGTTTCAATTTTCGTTGCTTGGCCCAATCCACAGTTTCCGTTGCGCTGCCAAATTGCGCCCTGGCTCGAAAACGAACTTCGACGAAAACCAGCGAATGGTCAGCTTGATCAAGCATGACCAAATCAATTTCACCCAATCGACAGGTGTAGTTTCTTTGAACGCAGCGTAGTCCGTTAATCTCAAGGAAAGTGCAAACCTGCGCTTCTATGGTTGATCCGAAATGAGTTGTTTGCACGTTGACCTCCATGTCGAGTGCGAGTTTTAAGTTGCTATGTTTGTTATCGTACTATTAAAAGGCACTTTAGGCTGAACTCTGCACGTGCATAGTGAATACGTGGAGACTGATGCTCTTGGAAACTCAATTGTATGAGCCTTCATTAACACGACTCTGCACGTGCATAGTGAACACGTCGAGACTATTGCTTTTGGAGGCTCAACTGTATGAGCCTTCAGTTACACGACTAAATACTCCGGAATTCCATGCAACGTTTCGCGATTGATTACGAGAATAATATTGCCGAATTCTAACTTCCACCAGATCTTATAGCTGGCAGCTCTGCTGCTTCAACACGCTTAACATTGACCGATTTTCCTTCCTGATATTGTGCCCAATCAAGGTGTCGACGTATATAGCCGCTGTTGGATAGTTCAAGATCACCTGTGAATCCTTCAAGCCTTTCACCGTTACTCAGTGGAGTCAGGTTGGTGATAACTTTGTAAGCATCAGCGCCAAGTGCATAGAGTTTTGCATAAGCACCAGTGGCGGCGGGGAAGTTTGAGACTATTTGCTGGCGCAGCGGGTCTTTTTGTGTTGACGCTCTGAGCACCCACGGAGCTTCGGGGTAGAAAATGGAATTTAAATCGCGGTTCTTTTTTATGTCGTCGTCAGAGCCTGCAATTCGTGATGTACCCAGTCGCGGAACATCTACAGCGTGGAAAAAATCCAGTTGTGGTCGAACCGATCTGGCTTGCTCAGAACCGACAGCCAGAAATATTACATCCACGTCTGGTCGAATATCAGGTTCAAAAAACAGCTTACTGCCAATGGTGTTCGACAGGCTTCGAAACCGCGCATCGCTTTGCGTGATCTGCAGAGCATCTTTGATCTGCTTCGAGTAATCATATTCATCGGTTGGCAGAACCGCTACATGAAGTACATCGCCACCATACGCAAACATGGCATCCTGAAACGCGCGTGCTTCACGATCACCACGTGAGTCGTCAGCTTGTAATACAACCGCGTTTCGCAGCGACAAACCAATTGCCCGTGATGCTGCAGCGCGGGCTTCGTCTTCTGGCGCCAGACCAAACTGAATGATACTGGTGGCACCTCCACCATAGCTTAGTGATGCATCTACGGTGTTTAAGGTAACGGTCGGAATGTTGACATCGCGCAGCGTGACGATTGCTGATACTGCTTGTTTTCTAAGCGGTCCGATAACGGCATCGGCACCATCGGCTATCGCATTTTCATAAGCGGCGCGCACATAGGCCGGGTTTTCACCAACATCATAAAAGCGCAGGGCAGGCGGGTTTAGCTGATCTGATGAATACTGGTGTGCTGCCACAATGCCATCGCGCACAGCGCCGGCAACCGTTGCCATTCGACTTGCTGATAGTGGCAACAATACAGCGATGTTGTTGATGCTGCCGTCTGATGGTGCGGCGAAATCTAACGAGCTATTGCCAGCATAAATTTGAGGAACAAAACGACTGCTGGCAGGGTGCGTTGCGTACAGAGAGCGCCACTGGTCCAGTTTTTCCGAACGCAACTGCGGGTTACTTGCGGCATCGGCGTTGACCATGGCCAGCGCAATCCAGCCCTGATACGTATCGCCGCGCACGTTGGTTGTGAGTGTTCGCAGGCGTGAAACCGGTTGCGTGGTTAGCATGGTCCATATTTGCTCGTGATTCTTGTCAATGATGCCCACATCGGACAACTGGTTTTCCAGTTCGATTCTGGCTATCAGCTCATTGTCAGGGTCGTCCAGGCGATTGAATGACTGGGCGCGCGTCTCGAATACTCTTGCACGATCAAGTGCTGAGACTATGGTTGCCGGGTCTGGTAATGCCGCTACGGCCTCTTCAGGCTGGTTGCTGAACAACAGACTTTTTGCATTCACGATATCGCGCCGGTGTTGCAACTCAGGTGTGGCCATCTGCTCAGGCAGATCATTCAGTTTCACAAGGCCTGGCTCTAATAAAGCCCGATCAAACAGGATTTCAGCAGCAATCAATTGATACTCCTGACGAGATTCGGCTGTGGCGGCCCGCATGGATCGGTCTGAGTAGTAATTGGCAGCAGCCTCCGGTTTGCCCTGATTGAGCATCCGTAATGCTTTGCTCTCTGTTACTCTGCCATTGAACGGGTTGGCAGGCTGCTTTGGAGCGGTAACACAACCCCCTATAAGTGACAGCGCCAACAAGCTTGCTAATAGTTGAATTTTGGTGTGCATACGAACCTTATACTGAAAAACTGATTTTGACAGACGCAAAGCATACTCTGTACGTGGTGGCTACGCCAATTGGTAACCGTGACGATTTGTCAGGAAGAGCCGTTGAAACGCTGCGTTTGTGTCATTGTATTTACGCTGAAGACACTCGGCACAGTCGCCCGCTGCTACAGCACTACAATATTGACACCCAACTGCGCTCTTTGCATGAGCATAATGAGTTATCGCGAGCAGATGCCATTGTTGCGCAGCTGCAAAACGAAGGCTCTGTTGCCATTATAAGTGATGCGGGGACGCCGCTGATCAGCGATCCGGGATATCGGATAGTCAGAGCTTGCCAGCAAGCGGGTATAAAGGTTTCGCCAATTCCCGGGCCCAGCGCATTAATTGCCGCATTGAGTGTGGGTGGAATTGCTACAGATCGTTTCCTTTATGCAGGTTTTCCACCGTCAAAGTCAGGTGCTCGCATTACCTGGCTCACTGAATTTGTCGCTCAGCAGTGCACTTTAGTGATCTACGAATCACCCCATCGCATTGTCGCGACGCTTGCCGATATCGTCGCGGTATTTGGTGCTGATCGTGAAATTTGTCTGGCTCGTGAACTCACCAAGCGATTCGAAACTGTAATTCGTGCGCCAGCCGCTGAAGTATTGAACATTGTCGAAGATGATGCGCAGCAACAAAAAGGTGAGTTTGTGTTGATGATCGCAGGCGCAAAGATTCACTCGGCTGGTTTAGAAGAAAATCCTGAGCTGCAGCCGATGTTGCGCGTGCTGTTAAATCACATGCCAGTGAAAACCGCCGCGAAAGTGGCCAGTGAGCTTACAGGTGTTGCTCGCAAGCGTGCATACGAATTGGGTGTGCAGTTGTCGAATGCAGATTCGGATCAGCACAAGAGCTAATAGCCACGCGACAAACAGAGCGGTGTAGTATGTCGACTGGAGTTGGCCAGGCTATCGCTGCAACGCTTGCGTTGTGGAGGAAAGTCCGGGCTCTACAGGGTAAGGTGCCAGGTAACGCCTGGGGGGCGTGAGCCTACGGAAAGTGCAGCAGAGAGCAGACCGCCTAAGCAAACTTTATTGTTTGCCGGTAAGGGTGAAAGGGTGCGGTAAGAGCGCACCGCGCTGGTGGCAACATTCAGCGGCATGGTAAACCCCACCTGGAGCAAGACCAAATAGGGGGACATATGGCGCGACCCGCGTTGTCCCCGGGTAGGTCGCTAGAGCATCGCGGCGACGCGGTGCCCAGATGAATGATGGTCCACGACAGAACCCGGCTTACGGCCAACTCCTTTTTTTCTTTATAACTCGCGGTCCGCAATCGATACACGTGGCTTAGGGGATGAAACCTTGTTCAAACTGGTTTCGAGCAACTATTATTTCGCGGTATTCCCTTCAAGTGTCTATCTATTCCAATTGGGGATGCTGCTGTGAAAGAAATAGGTTAACTGATTACAAGGCAACAGGTTCTTTTACTGTAAAAACAGGTTGATATGAACCGATTTCTAATTTTATTTTGATGGAAGCCGTATTTGGTTTTGAATTATAGTCTTTTAGCGCGGCCCGGATTCGGGACGCCATGACACGGACGCTGGGATCATTTTGTGGGTCGAAATTGGTCGGTTTGTCCAAGGCATCTACGGCAATGCTATATGCCTTTAGTCGCTGGCCATCTCCGTCGAGTGTTTTAAACACGATGTATTTCAAAAAGGCGGCAGATTTAGGACCCGCGACAAAATAGGGCTCCTTTAGTATTAGCGACAGGGCATGCCGGACAGCAGCGGCGTTTGTAGTCATCTACAAACTCCTTTCGAAATTTTGATAGACATAGAACAACCGAGGCGCGGTATTCTGAACAGGTCAAAAACGCGAATTATGAAAGAACCTCAGCCTAACCATATTTTCATTCAATGCCAACTATTAAATAAGATAAATGACCTGATCGGATAGGTTACATTGCGTTCGGTTTCAGAATGCATTGCAGTTTATGGTGCCATCCAGAAGTTGATTCAATCATCATCAATCGCGCTTGATAAACTGTATAGCTAATTTGATCTGTTTTTTACATTGCTCATCGGATAGCGACCATTGTCGTTTTAGTGGGTTCAACGTATTAGATTCCAGTAAGTGCTCAAGATCAGTCAACCCGTAGTGGTTGTACAAATGCTCAGCCAAACTGCCTGGCTCAATGTTGGTATTTTTCACATTCATGGGTTACCCCGCCCTGCAATCAAACTATTAACGTCAATCAGATAAAAAATTATTTTGTTTAAACTTTTCTCTGGTTCGTTTTAGTTTCTCTGAAAGCGAATTCGAGGCATTAAATTTTAAATGGCGAGGAAAAGGAAATTCTTCGATAAATTAGTTTCAGATCAATTTGAAACAATCACGCAAAAAATCGCATGAAATTTAGTTCAGCAATAGATCAGCTGAACATTATTTTGTATCGTGCACCTGGGCTCTTAACGACGCTTAAGCGATTCTTTCCGACGAGATACCACTAGTATTAGACCTTTAATCTAGATCAAATGGAATCCGGAAAGTACGTACGTAGACTACCTGCAACGTTTTACAAATGAACTTATCTGACCCGGTGCGCTACTCAGTATTTGCCGGGGTCAAGCCGATGAGGGACGCTAATGAGCGCAGGTGTGCTGCGGATTTTGCGTGCGTCTTTTCCAGTACGCGAGATCGGTGTTGTTCAATAGTGCGGGGACTTATGCCAAGTATTTTGGCCATTTGTTTATTCGACAAGTTAGCATCATTGTCTAACATCAGTTGAGCGACTTCTCGTTCACGTTCAGTTAGTAATCCAAACTTTATACGAATTGATTCAATTTTTTGTTTCTCGTCACGATTTATTTTATCCTGGATTAACCCGGCTTCGATACGCGCTGTCAGCGAGTCTGGCAGAAAGGGTTTTTCCAGAAAGTCGATAGCGCCTGCTTTTAAGGCCTGAACCGATTGCGGTACACCGCCGTGACCGGTGATGAAGATAATAGGAATTTTGATGTCACGATTGACTAATTCCTGTTGCAATTCGAGCCCGTCCATTTCCGGCATGCTCAAGTCAAGCACCAGACAACCCGGTTGCTTAGGGTGATAACAGTCAAGAAATTCTTGCGCCGATTTGAATGTCTCAACACTAAACCCACGGCGTTCTAACCCTCTGCGCAACGTCTTTCGCACAGCAGGATCATCATCAACAAGGTAGACTTTACGCGGCTCAATTGTCATCAGCTAGTACCGGTAAAGTAAACGAGAAACGAGCACCAATGCCCGGTGCTTCTTCAAACCACAACTTTCCACCGTGTGACTCAATAATCGAGCGACTAATTGACAGGCCCATCCCCATACCATCGGTCTTGCTACTTTCAAACGCTTTGAACGGTACAACGCCATCAGCCAGGCCAGGGCCAGTATCGTCGACAACAACGCTCACTTCATTTTTATTGCGGCGTGTTTCGACAGTCACCTGTCTTTCGCGACAGTTGCCGCTGGCAATAGCATCCACGCTGTTACGCAACAGGTTAAACAGAACCTGTGCGATCTGTACACGGTCGGCGATTGGTTTCGGAATTACGTTTGTTCTAGATGTTAATGTGACGTTATGTTTGCGAGCGTCCGGGCCGAGTAGTTGTATTGTTTGGCTAATGAGTGCATTTAAGTTAATGCCCGAACGGTTTTCAGTGTCTTTGCTCATGAACTGTCGTAGTGCGCGAATGATTTCTCCCGCACGCTGTGTCTGACTTTGAATATCCTCGAGACAGTCAATAAGCTCTGGGTCAGCGTTGCTATTTTTTTTGGCGTCTAAAAGCGCAGTATCGGCGCTCTGCGAAATGGCCAATAGTGGTTGGTTTAATTCATGGGCAAGACCGGTAGCCATCTGACCCATGGTGGTAAGCCGCCCCATATGGGCTAGCTCATTTTGTAGTTCTGACGTCTGCGTTTCCGTACGTTTGCGTTGTTCCATTTCCTGATGAAGTGCATTATTCGATTCCTCGAGTTCAAGTTCGACCGGACTTCGCAGCGCGAGAATTTTTGGTACAACTGGATAGAGCATGATAGCGGTGCCGATCGACGCTATGGCTGTGAACGCTTTTAGTAAACCCTGAATTCCGTAGTATCCGTTCCATACGACAATGATGCTCATAATGTGGGTTAATCCGCATGCGAGAATAAACACAGAGAACATCACGATGACGCCTCGATACGGCTTATAAGTTCTTTTTCGTAAGATTCGAACCAACGCAAATGGGATGGAAAGATAAGCAATAGCAACTGAGGCATCCGATATTATGTTCAGCCATAGAATATCGGGCTGCCAGGCGTAACACATACCATGTGGCATAAAACGATCGAGAAAAGTCATAGACGTCTCCTGACTGGCTTTAACTTGTGGGCTCGAAATAGTAGCGTTAGATTTTAAATTGTAATAAAAACAATTGTGCAATCCAGCACTAGGAGTTGCATAGCCTAGGTAGGATGTTGGTCTTACGGTCTAAATCCTACCTGATCGCTTTGAGAATCAAGCACATCTGGCACGCTTCACAAAAGAGCGCCGCTGCTTCTCTTTACAGGCTCCGAGTTATGGGCTCCGAGAGCAGAGCAGGTTGATCGTTGGTGGTTGCAGGCTTAGAGAAGTTGGTACCAGCGCCTGTTACAACCCGTTGCATTTCGTTACATCAAAGCAAAGTATAGGTATTATGTTCCTCTCATTATTGAGGTAGGTGCGCACGTGAGGCAGTCCCACAGATTGACGTCGGCCTCATCTAGCATAATTCGGCCAATGCCATCGGAACGGAATCAACCGGCAAATTAAAGAGGATTTTCATGACCAAGCAATTATTTCTGTCCACAACGGCCGTCATCGCATTAACGTCGACGCTTGCTACAGCTCAAGAGACGTTTGACTACGAAAAAACAAAATCTATGTACAGCGTGCGTGACTATGCGCTCTCGGAACTGCCAGAGCGCGGCTACAATTATTATCAGGTCGCCGATAACGCCTGGTTTGTGCACGATGACTTTGAAAACATGGTTTTCTTTGTTACCGATGACGGGGTTGTTGTCATCGACCCGAAACCGGATGTCTCGCCATTTGTGCTGGAAGTTATTCCTGAGGTAACCGACAAACCAATTACACATGTTATCTACTCGCACCATCACCGCGACCACAGTCAGGGCGCGCATTTATTTCCCGAACAGGCCATACTCATAGCGGAGAAAGACACGGCAGACCGTCTGGCTGCTGCTGCTGACCCCATGCGCCCGTTGCCAGACTTTGTATTCGAGGATGACTATGTTCTGGAAACCGGTGGACTGCGACTGGAGCTAAAAGATCTCGGTTTTAACTGGCATTCGCAGGACGACATGATCATCTGGGCACCTGAGCAGAAAATTCTGTTTGCGGTTGACATGTTTCACCCCGATGCAGCTCCTTGGATTCACTTTGGTGAAAGCTCAGATCCCTGGTCTGCATTTGGCCTGCCGGAGATGCTCATGGAGAATTACGACTTCAATTTTGTGATCGTTGGTCATGAACGCATTGTCGGAACTCCCGAACACATGCAAACATACAAAACATTCGTAGATGACATGATGAAAACGATTGGGGAGATCGGTAAGAGCCCTTGGTTCATGGCAACAGTCAAAGAAACTACCGAACATTACGAGCCTACTGCGATGCACTACGTGTACAAGGATACAGTCATGGCCGTTGCGAACGCATGTGCAGCTCAGATGATACAGAAGTGGAAGGGTAAGGTTCGGAACGCGTCTTTAAATATGATCGAGAATTGTCAAACCATGACCATTCATGTCTTGTTTCTTGACCCTTAACGTTTGTTCCTGCCGACTTACGGGTGAACACTGCACTTCGAACCGAGCCGATACAGAGAACTTTCTGAAGCAATTCGAGGTCAGTTTCAATACCATTTGCGACTATGCAACCACCTGTGGGCGCGGAGCCGACGGTTATCTGACCGTTCCCTGTAAAACTATACGTTCCCTGTAAAACTATAAATGTGTGGTTACACTAAGCTTAAAAAATAACTTAACCGGCCACATCGCTTAACTGAAAAAGTTATGCTGGGCAAGCCAGTAATAAAACACCGACTATGAAATTCAAGTTTTTTACGTTTTATGTGGTTGTATTGATCAGCGGATGTGCAGCGCTGGGTACTGTCTCCCTTGATCGAAAATTTGGTAAAGCAGAGCCACGTAATCTTGAGGTACCCAGCCTGGCACCAAAGTCGGTCGATTACTGGAGTGAGGTTAAACCTGTAATCGAAGATCGATGCATCGTCTGCCACGGTTGTTACGATGCACCGTGCCAATTGAAAATGACATCCATAGAGGGCATTCAGCGTGGTGCCAATGAAAAAAAAGTCTATAGTAGTCTTCGGTTGAATGCAGCATCGCCCACACGCTTATTCACTGATGCTCAGAGCGTGCAGCAATGGCGTAGTAAGGATTTTTACCCAGTATTGAATGAGCGAAACAATACATCGCAAGCTAATCGCGAAGCAAGCGTCCTCTATCAGCTTCTTGATCTAAAAAAGCAGAACCCGCTGCCAGATACCCAACGGTTATCCACAGATGATTTCTCTCTGTCTATCGGCCGCAAGCAGGAATGCCCCGCCGCTGAAAACATAGATAAGTTCAAAAGGAATCACCCGCAATGGGGTATGCCCTACGCGCTGCCCGGACTCACCGATGATGAACATAATATCCTGAGCTTATGGGTAGAGCAGGGTGCTAACTACACACCACGTGCCGCGCTGCCTAAATCAGTTATAAAAAAGCAGGCCGAGTGGGAGTCATGGCTAAATCGAGATTCACTCAAGCAACGACTGTCCAGTCGTTACATCTATGAGCACCTGTCCTACGCGCACTTGTATTTCTCTGAATTAAGCGAGATGCATTTTTTCAATCTTGTACGCTCAAGCACGCCACCAGGAGAACCCATAACGATCATTCCAACCCGACTTCCATTCGATGACCCGGGAGTTGATCGTGTCTATTACCGTCTGCAGGAAGTGGTTAGCAGCACCGTTGAAAAAGCACACATGCCTTATGCTTTGAATAGCGCAAGAATGACGCTCTGGCAGCAATGGTTTATAGACGCTGATTACCAGCTCACCGAACTACCTGGCTATCACGCTGAAAGTGGTGCGAACCCTTTTCAGACCTTTGCCAGCTTGCCGGTTAACAGTCGCTACAGGTTCATGCTTGGAGAGGCACAGTTTACGATCATGGCATTCATGAAAGGTCCTGTTTGCCGTGGAGAAGTTGCCGTTGACGTAATCGACGATCACTTCTGGGTATTTTTCACAGATCCAGATCAGCCAGACGCTGAGCAAAGCGAAGCTTATTTGGCCAATCTGGAGAACAAACTGCATTTGCCTGCTGACTATGGAACTATCTATCGCCCGTTACATCGCTGGCATCAGTTTGAGGATCAGCAAAAAGAATTTTTACAGAAAAAAGCGCAGTATCTTGTTGAGAACGTTGTGCAACAGAACCCTGTAAGTCTCGATCTAATCTGGGATGGTGATGGAACCAACGACAATGCCAGCCTGACGGTGTTCAGGCATTTTGACAATGCCTCAGTTGAAAAAGGACTGGTAGGCAATCCTCCGAAAACCTCGTGGCTTATAGATTACTCGTTACTGGAACGCATACACTACTTGCTGGTTGCAGGGTACGATGTGTACAGTAATCTTGGCCAGCAATTGGATACCCGCCTTTATATGGATTTCCTTCGCATGGAAGGGGAATCGAACTTCCTGCTGCTACTGCCATCGGCTACTCGCCTTAGCGAACGAGACTTCTGGTATCGCGGGGCATCAGACAACGTCAAATCCTATGTGCAGTCACCTGTGTATGCTAAGGGGATTGAACCGAACATTACCTACCAGACTGGCAATCAAAAGCGTGAGCTTTACCAAATGCTTGAAACACGATTACAGCGGGTAATGCCACAGGGCCAACGCTTAAGCAGCATTTCAAACCAACAAACTCGCGCTCTGCTTCAGCAGCTTGAAAATCTCTCTGGTGCAGCGCTTCAACTGTTGCCGAACGTAGCGGTGGTGCGAATAGCTGATGAGACAGAAGACCTCTGGGTATCGATTGTTCATAACGCAGCCTACTCAAGCGTCAACGCCATGTTTGGCGAATCCAAAAACCGGTTGCCTGATGAGGATACTCTGTCGGTCGTTCCCGGGTTTGTAGGCTCGTACCCCAACGCTTTTTATGTTGTTCAAAAGTCGGCGCTATCAGATTTCATTTCAGACTTATCTGCCATGCAAAGTGAAGAAGATTACGCTGCGTTGCTTGATACGTATGGAATCCGGCGAACGAACCAGGATTTCTGGGCCCATAGCGACAAAGTCCACGGAGCATTCCGGAAGGTTAGTGGCATTGAGTTCGGCCGCTTTGATTATGGTCGACTGGAAAACCGTTAAGAGGATGCTGAAAACCTCGCACAGTATTCAGGATAGAGAACACTATGGATACATCTGAACGCGGTGCTCCGGTTGCCGGGTCAACCGACTTGCTTCACGGGGCTATCGGTCCTGCGCTAATCGTGTTTGCGTTGCCCACTCTGGCCTCGTCCATTCTGCAATCCGCATCCGGGTCTTTCAATGCCATTTGGGTTGGCCGCTTTCTCGGTGAGGCAGCCCTTGCAGCAACGGCCAACGGTAATATCATTATGTTTTTGCTGCTGGCCTTCGTGTTCGGCTTTGGCATGGCATCGACAATTCTGATCGGACAGGCGATGGGGCGAACCGATACCCGCGAGGCTCGGCGCATAGCGGGGACGGCAGTCGGTTCTTTCGTGCCAGTG